>PPYE01071968.1_pt1 | contig 129828 bp, 107 predicted proteins | sample 1559881 | NCBI WGS metagenome assembly PPYE01 (sample SAMN08240022, study PRJNA423297) | Human gut metagenome, whole genome shotgun sequencing project.
CATCATAGATTTGGTAATCCAAGGGATTCTCAAAAGGTTGGAACAACTGGTAAATTTTGCTCAAAAATGATGAATCATAATTATGTAAGGATGCCGGAACCTCCTGATCCATTAAAACACGGCAGCCTTTGGCCCCAGCCTGTTCCAATTTAACAGCCTTACTTACAGCATTTCCTAGCAACATTTGTCCCAAATTAGTGTTATTATCTTCAATAATATCTCCGTGTGCAATACCACCACGACATAGAATACCATTCTGCAAACAATCCCACATAATAGTATGACATGAAAGTATGACATCTTTCATGTTTTCAGACCAAACGAAAGCGCAATCGGACAACTGGATGAAATTTACTGTAGGGTATTTACTTTGGCAGTTTGCCAAGATTTTCCGAAATATGATCAAAATATTGGCCGCAAACTCCTGATTCCCTAAAGTCTGAAAATGTTTAGAGACCTGCCAAATGTTAAAATCGTCTTCTATAAGTTGGATTTTATCTTGGGTTAAAGCTGTAAATCCCAGTAGATCTACATAGAAGACAAAACCTTTAAGATTTTTCAAGCTCATCATAATGTATCGTTTATAATCTATTAAAATCGTTTTGTACAAAAATAGATTTTCAAATTTGAATGTGGAAATACTTTTGAAATTGTAATAAAATATTTCCACATTTTAAACTGTACAGATAAAAACTGTTCGGCATTATAGCATTTCAATTTATACTTGTCCACACAGATAGCACTTCTGAATGAGATGACCTAATGGATGACGAGTCTCATTTGCCCTGAACATAAATACCTTTCCAATTTTCAGGGAAATGCTTTTCTGCCCACATGCAGTTGAATCTTTGGGGTGGACAAATGGAATTTGCCGCATAAAAGACGGCGTAGAAAACTGAATAGGAAGGATTCCCTTTATAGCCTTCGACATCTGCCAGAATCTCGTCTATAGTCCTGTTGAGCTCTTTTTCATCATTCACATACTTGAATTCAATTGCACATTCTAATGAAGGTATCAATATGTCCGGATTATAACATTTGGCTGTTTGATGAAATTTATAATGGCTACAATCTTTATTGTCAGGAAATGCTGTCTTACAGATTTTAATCATGGGTTTATAGACCTCAGGCTCGGATTTTGGCTGTATTCCAAAGTCTTTAAGCAGTGTAGCTGTACTATTTAAAATGTTTTCCAAAATGTCAAATTCTTTGCGAGCATTTATAATGTAGAAATCATCGAAAGCATCCAGATATTTTCTGTAAACATGCATCAGCTCGCTATCCATATCTCCTGTATCTGATAGTATTTTTCCTTTTGTCTCGTAGAACGGTGTAATTTCTGCAAGAAAAGTATTGTAATAGTTTGGGAGATGCTTTGCTTCAATATAAGCTTGTACTAAAGGAAGCAGTTTTTTTGCAATATAAATCAATGATTCTTCTCTTTCTTGTTCTTCTGTTTCATACGCATAGCATTCTTCTTGTGATAATTTGGAAAAATCAGGAATTCCGTATTCTTTAAACATAATATAGTCGTAGTGATTATGGTCGAATGCGGACATCATTCTTTTTATTTTCTCTGCTAAATGTTTCATATTTGTTTATTTATTAGGTTAAAATAGACAAAACGGTCTATTGCAAATATACTCCATAAAAGAGATAAAAGGAAATGTTACGGTGATAATTTAAACTGTCAGAAGCTGAATTATAGCCCGTAAAAAAGAAATCGTTATGGAGTATGGTATGTTCTATAACGACTTCTGATAATCAGTTATATTAATGTTACCGATATTGTGAATATCTCCAAGAGGATTTTATTTAATCATAAATTCATTCCCATATGGATAAAAGTCTTCATCTATCCATAGTTTGGAGTAGTCTGATAATTTGTAAATTTCAGGTTTATACAGATTCAATACCTTATCCAAAACTCTCTCTCGGAATATTATTCCATCTCCATATTCTATGCTATTCAAAACAAAGAAATTCTGTTTGATTGAATTGTCTTTCAGTTTCATATCAGGATATACTGTAAAACAAGTACCTCGTTCTTTCTGTAAGTCACTCTGATATGTTATGCCTTTTCCGAAATGAAAAGAATCATTGTCAAAATGATTTATACGTAAAGCATAGTATTTTTTATCTGTTAGGGACTCGTTTTTCTTGTTTACTACCTTGACAGTTGCAATATCATATTTATCGATGAACCCATTTTCTTGAAGTAAAGACAAAAACTCTTCCGATACGATTTTTAGTTTTATGCTCCACTGGTCACAAAAATCAAATTGCAAAATTCCCGGTTTCTTATTGCATACGAGGTATAAGACTGGAGGTAAATTCTCCCTCCATCCATCCTTGTTTTTCCACATCCAACCCCCTTGGGTTTGGAATCGTTGCCTTTTAGTTTCATCATAAGTATCGCATATATCAAATTTGCCATACTCCAATAATCCTTTCGGCAGTTTATCTATCCCATAATTCCAAATATAAAGCTCTTCTGTTTTCATAAATATCGTTGTTTATTTAGAAATGTTAATGAAAATTATTAATAGAAACTGGTTCCCCTGTATAATAGGCGGACATCTTTTGCCGATAATTATTTTGTAAGTTTCGAATGCGATTTATAGCATTAGCTTTAGCTATATTAGGCTTTAGACTTTTAGATTCAATATCATACAGTTCTTGAATTTCTTTTATCTCTTTATTCACTTTTTTATTGTATTCAGGGTGGGAACCACAGTGAAAATATTGTAAGTTATTTTTTGAGGCAACTTCTTTACTATTGGGTAAGAAAACGCCATTGGATGCGGAATCGCGACCTCTCAGTCCAATTTCTTTAAAGAAAACTTTATTACTTCCCCAAACTTCTTCTGGAATAATGTGATGCGCCTGCCATTCTGTGCTTCTATTTCCGTTTGGTCCGAAAGTGACTTTACCTCCGTGATTCATACCATTCTTCTCCAAATTTTTACCTAACCGATAACTGCTTTCTCCGGAAGGATCAATATAGGAGTTAGAGTTAGAAACATAACCGTAAATAAGAATTCCCCCAGCTAATCCAATTGGATCATGAGTTAAATAACAGCCGATTTCAGCAGAATAGTATCTGAATCTATTATAATATAACCCTGTTTCAGCATCTTCATACTGTCCCTGAAACCTGAACGGGCAATCATAAAGGGATTTCCCTGTAAAATCAATCACTTTTCCATAAATGTCCAGCGTACAGTCCCAAATCTTGTTCCCTTGTTTATCGTACATTTGGATGGGAGTACCCAGGTAGTCGGATACAATAGAACAAGGTTTATCACCTTGTATTTTGGCAGTAGGAATCAATGTTTCTTCTTCGAATATCCAAGTTGTTATATTGTTTCTATTAGGAAGCCCATCATTATCTGTAGCAGCAGTAACCCATTCGTGCAGCGGTGTATTGCCGTCCCATACCCAGCGTGTGACCTTTTCGAAATACCGCTTGGCGGTGCGGCGCCCCAACGCATCATACCGGAACTCCACCGGTCTTCCATCCGGACGTATGACTTTCTTCAGCATCCCATTGGAACTCCACTCGTACAGCCATCCCGTTCCCGTTGCCAAGCAACGGATGCCCCGTTCCTTTTCAATACGCTTGCGGTCGAACTTTACGCCTGTTTCTTGCAACTGCTTGAACTCACGGAAAATGAGGTTCCCCTCGTCATCGTAGTGGTAGAAACAATCCAGGTCTTCCAGAAGTTTTCCCCCGGCACCGTATTTGCGGTCTTTCTTGTCCGGTGTCTCAAAGAGGTTACCCACGAAGTCCGGTGTACGGTAAATCACATCCGTTTCCGAACCTTGTATGGTCTCCTGCCGGATAAGGAAGTCGAAACGGTCGTAGTCGTACCGTGTGACAGTACCTGTCAGCTCGTTCTCCTTGGAGAGCAGGCAGTTGGCGATGCCCCATTGGTAGCGGTAGGCGCCTCGCTCTATGCCGCCCGACCGTACCGACTTGCGTACTTCCCTGCCGAAGCAGTCACGTTCCGTCCTGACAGTCACACCACCGGAAAAGGTGCGCTGCACCTCCAGCCCGGTATTGTCACGTACCCATGACGCCTGCCAGCTTTCGCCCGCCTGCATGGTCTGCAAGTTGCCTTCCCGGTCGTACGTATGGCGGATGTCCGCTCCCAGACTGCTGGTGATGCGGGTACAGTTTCCCTCGCTGTCGTACGTGCGGTTGACGGTATATTCTCCCTGTTTCTCCTCAATAATCAGTCCCGTCTTCCTGTCACGGGTGAACTCCAGCAGGTTCTCGCTGTTTTCCGCCTTGACAAGCATACCGTCCTTGTCATACGTGTAAAGAGATACCTCGCCGTCGTACTGTTCTTCCTTCAGGATGTTGTCCAGCCCGTCATACAGGTATTCCGTCCATTTGTCCCCGGGACGGTTTACCCGTGTGACACGTCCGGCGCCATCGCGCTCATACTCGCGGCGCAACCCGTCAAAACCGATTTCCGTAACGACTTGTCCCAGCCCGTCCAGTTCGAAGAAATAGTTGTCGCCCGCCTCGTTTCCGATACGCCGGAGCTGCAACTCGCTGTTGTAGCCAAATGTAATCCGATGGCGTTCCTGCTCACGGCTTTTCAATACCCCCAATGCCCCATAGGTGAACTTCACCTCACGGATGTTGTCCGCAGCATGTACCATGTTCCCCATGGCGTTGTACTCAAACCGGTGCACGTTACCGTCCGGTTCTTCCAGCCGTATCAGGTTGTCCGCCAGGTCATAGGCGTACCGGGTGGCATTGCCTTTGACATCCACCGCCTGTATAAGCCTGCCCCTACCGTCGTATTCCCACCTGCGGAACAGGCCGTTGGGGAACCGCAGCAGTTCGAGGTCGTAGCGGTCGTTGAAAGTGAGGGTATAGACGCGTCCCTGTCCGTCGGTAATGGTATGCAATACGCCTCCCTCGTAAGTGTATTTCACAGTTTCCCCGCTGAGCGTGGTGCGGCTGACGACACGGTCCATCCCGTCGTAATCCCAGGAGAGCTGTTTTCCTCCCGGCGTGCAGAGCAGGACGAGGTTGCGGTTTCCGTCGTAGCTCAGGAACGTATCCTCGCCGTTCTCGTCCGTTATCCGGACAGGTTGGCCAAACTCGTTGTAGGAAGTCTTACGGGTATAACCTTCGGGGTTGACCGTGACCTCCAGTTCCTGATATCCGTTGTACTGCTGGCGCGTGATTCCCCCATTGGCATCCACTATCTTGTAGATGAGCTTGTCCTCCCCGTAATGGTATTCGGTTTCGGCACCCTCCCCGTTACGGATATGGGTGTAGCCTTTGCCGTAACGGATGAAGTACTCCATGACACCGCCGTCCCCCCATGTATGCACACAACGGGCATTCTCACCTTTGCCCTCGTATTCCCAATGGAAGGACATGCCTCCCTGATTGGTCAGCTGTACCAGCAGATGCCCGTCGGTATAGACAAAATGCTTGCTGACATCCAGCGCATCGATGGTCTCCACCATGTCGCCCCGGTCGTCATAACGATAGCGGACAAGCCTGGTTTCCTCACCGTCCTGCTTCATGGACACACAGCATACCCGTCCCAGTTCGTCGGTTTCCACTTTCAGGCGCTCCCCCCGAGAAGATACGATTCCCGCCAGTTTTCCAGCCGAAGCGTATTCGAAACGGATGCGGAACCCGTCTTTGGTGGATATGCACGACACCATGCGGTAGCCGAAGCGGTTCTCCGGTCCGTCGAACCGGTATTGTAGTCCCCGAATGTCGGTCAGCAGATAACCCTGTCCGTCAAGCGTCCAGAGCAATTGTTCCTTGCGGTCAAAATAGGAATCCCCCGGTTCCAGCACGGGCAGGAAAGACTCCCGTCCGTCGGCATGGCGGAAGAGGAAAGCCCCTTCTTCCAGCCGCCGGACACCCAGGTTGTAACTGTGGTGCCAGTTGTAGCCCAACGGACCGTCCACGGCGGCATCGCTGTAATAGGTGCGTTCCCATACGATGGGGATGGGGCCTGGCAGCTCGAAATCCACGTTGGTGTGGTACACCCTGCCTGTTGCCGCATCGACCGGCTCGCCGAATGTCTTGCATTTGATGGGCTGGAGAATGTCCGCCAGCCGGTTCTTTCCTTTCTTTCTCAGTCTGTCAATCAGGTCCTGGAACTTGTCGCCCAGTTTCTTCCACATTTTCCCCAGCCCCTTGAGTCCGAACTTCATTGCCAGCGCGAACATGTCGATGGTGGGCGGCCCGCCCACGAGCACCGGCTTGCCTACGGAGGTGATGGTGGAGAGCATGGATGTGGGTGCCAGCAACGCCTTGCTCACCTTCTTGGGCTTTCCCTTGCGAGGAATGGTCGGGATGCCGACCAGGTTGCAGGAGAGCGCCGGATGTGTCAGCGTGGAGCAGGGGGCACCGTCCGCCAGCACGGTCGCGCTGCCCATCCACATCTCCGACTCGGACATGCCGCTGACCAGCGGTGCCGGGTGCAGGACGAATGCAGGCAGGTGCACGATGCCTATACCCGCCTGCGCAATCCACTGGTTATGCACCTTCACCGTAGGTGCCATCCCCTTGAGAATGCTGCACGCCACTCCCGCCACCCTTTCGGTGACGGGCGGCATGGCGGCGGCGATGCCTGCCATGATGTCCGCCATGAGGTCATATACTTTCCCCACATGCGGCACGGGCATGACGGGTGACGGCGGTGTGACCGTAGGGTGCATGTCTATCCCTATGGCAAGGTCGCCGAACTTGGCTACGGGCATGCCCGGCATGGATGGGAGCAGTCCGCCCAGTCCCGCCTGAAGCTTGTCCAGGGCAGCCTTTGAGTCGGCGAAAAGGTCGGAGAATCCCCGTCTGGTGCTGTTGTTGTCAACGGCATCAGCTATATTTTTCAACACATCTGACATAGTGAGAACGGTTTAGAAAAGTAAAGAAAGGAAACAGCCGGAGAGGTTAACCGGAGTCCACCGGCTGTTTCAGAAAAGGAATTGCCTATGCATCCTGTGCATAATCGCTGTTCCAGTCATTCTCGTCATCCCCCTTGGTGCCTTCCAACTTGATGACAAAACTCTTTGCCGGGAAGTAAGGAGTCAGGTGAATGTCGAGGAAAATGCGGTCTTTCTGTTTCGGGTCACGCTCGAAGCGGAGGATCTTGAATTTTTCAATCAGGCGTCCGGGACCCTGGATGCCGTCCAGGAACTTGCTGATTTGTCCACGCAAATCCCTCTCCGCCTTGCTGTTCCAGTTCTCGAAAGCGCGCCGGTTGAGGAAGTCCATCAATACCTTGGTCACCCAGTCGAACACACGTACCACCGAATAGGTCTGCAAGCCCAGGTTATCGCCGTTGAACAATGTCTTGGCCGAAAACGCCATCACCTTGCCGTATTCCTTCACCATGGGAATCAGACCAATCTTCTCCAGTTCGGAAATCTCGCTCTTCTTCAGGTTGAAAGCCACTCCGTCCACCTCACTCATGGAACCGTATTTCTTGCCGGCAGTGACCTGTGCCATCACCGTCTTGTACACGCTGCCCGCCAGTGCCGCGGAAGGCGGAATCAGCAAGTCCTCTGTTTCGCCCAGTTCGGCATAACGTCCACGTCCGACCAGGTAGTTGCAGGCCATACATACGTTGGACTTGTACACATCGCCTCCCGACAGGTTGGAGTCGAAGAACATTTCGATGACATCGTCCGGCTTTTCAAGGTCGGCGAAGTCGGTATAAATCATCACCTTGTTGTCATGCGCTATCTTCGCCCATTTCTCAATCACCTTGTTGGAACCCAGGTAGCCGGGGATGACCAGCAAGGAATAGTTGGTGCGCAGGTCCAGACGGTCGTAGTTGGCACGCAGCTCGTCCGCAATGGCATCGATGAAGAAAGAGTTGTCCAGGTCGGTGAGCTGCTCCATGGAAGCATTGACGATGGAAATGTTCTTAATCTTGTCGGAATCCGTATTCTTGTAGAAAAGCATGACCGTACGGTATGACTTCTCCAATTGTTTCACCTCTTCCACCGCCTTCAGCTGGTTTTGGGAAAGCAGATCGGAAACGGCCGCCGATTTCTTCTGGCACAGTTCAATCATTTCGCTGATGGACTTGTTGCCTTGCAGCATGTCCACCCACATTTCGAGCCGTTTCTCCAGCTCCTTGCGTTCAGATGCCCGTTCGGGGTCTGTAAGGAAAATGTTACGGCGCGCCTTGCGCTCCGGGTTCAGGTTCTGTATGCCGTCCACAGAGGACTCCAGGACATTGAAACCACCAAACTTAGCCAGGACCTGTAGCTCCGCATTCAGGTTTCTGGACTGTGCCGCAGCCTGCTGTTGTACGGCTGCCTCCCTGTGTGTGTTCTGTTCACTCATAGCTGTTGTCATTCATTTGCAGGGTTAGACTTCTCGTTTTTCTTTAAATCGTCCAGCATGGCAGAAAGCGAATTGACGAATGCCTCGCGTGTCGCCGGATTCTCCAATACCCGTTGCAGCACCTTGTTGGAGCGCAACGACTTCTCCATTCTGTCAGCGAACTGCTTTTCCGTATTCAGTCCTGACAGGAAATGACTTTGCTCCGTCATTTTCTTGACAGAAAAGTCCCCCACATTGTGAAAACGGAAGTTTTCCTCCACGGGAGCACCTTCCGCATCGGTGAACTCAATATCTATCTCCGGTAAGAAATGCGCGAAGACCTGGTCGATATTGGTCAGCCCCGTGATCACTTCGGGAGCCACCGGTTCGTCTTTAGTCAACTGCTCCACCAATAATGTCCGGTTTTGTGGAATTTCCGCAATGCCTTCGGAGGCGTCAATCTTCACTTCGTTTCCGCCGATTCCGTAATTTCCAAGATCCATAAATTCGATATTTAAGTTTAAACTATATGTTGATTAAATTCTCTTTCAGTTGAAAATACCTCCTTTTCTTCTGGCTTTTGCCTGCCGCATGGAGGGGTTCTCCACCAGTTCCTTCCAGTCCTCGCCCAGCCATTCGTGAAGCTGGCGTTCCAGCACCTCGATGTCAATCGGCGCACGCACCTGCCTGCCCGTATGGAGCGCCAGGTGTGCCGCGTAGGTGAAGGTGGAGCTCCGTCTGATGTCTTCGGAAAGATAGCTTCCTCCCGCCAATGCCAGCAGGAAATATTCGAACGCCTGTTCCAGCTTCCCCTCCTCGTACCGCAGGAAGCCGCACATCCGGTAGCCCTCCATGACATAATAGGGGTCCTTCCGTTCGACAGCTTTCCCGGCTATCTCCTCGTACAAAGCCACCGCCTCTTCGCGTTTCTTTTCTGCCGTCAGGGTCGCCGCCTTCATGGAAACAGCCATCTTCCAGTAGCTGTATCCCGCCGCCTCGCCATCCTTCATCGCCTTTTCCGCCTCGCGGATGGTCTTGTCGCTGTATTTCATGCTGCTTTTGTATTCACGGATAGCATAGCAGGCTTCGGAAGCGATGAAGAGAGCGGATATCCGAATATTCGCATCCTTCAGTTCCCCGGCGATATCCAGGAGCTTCCTTATTTCCTTTTCCAGCGGTTTCAAATCCTGTTTCCGCGTGCAGTCCATGACCGCCGTCACCTGCTGTTTGAACCGGTTCTCGGGCGCAATCAGGTCGTTGCCGGTATCCGCCCGTGCCATCCGGTTATGCAGTGCCGCCGCCATGTCAAAGCGGGGGCGTATGTGGACCACCTCCGGCGACTCGTCCAGAGCGACATTTCTGTCCTTCTTCAAATCAATGGTTGTCAGACGGATGCCCTGCGGGACACCCTCTTTCAGTACCTGTCCGAACCATTCCGTCCGGGGAAACTCCCCGGATTGTTCCGGAGGAAAATAGATGCAGAAGAAGGCATTCTCCAGGCGGGATATGCACTCCTTGAAGCGCAACATCTCCTTCCACAGGTTTGCCGCCGTAGGCTCGGCCGACGTGTCGGGGCGGTACTCCGTCCTGAGCAGCCCGTCGTGCCGCAACGCCTTGAGCATGTCATCCTTCTCTTCCGCCTGCTCCTCAAACCATCCGGCATACTCCTGCCAGAGCTGTGCGGCATATTCGTCGTCATCGCCTCTGTAGGGCGTGTCGAAACGGAAAAATATGTCATCGAACTGTCCTACAGGAGAACGCTCTATCTCCAGGAACTTGTCCACCAGGTCCACATCGTTCCTTCCGACAATCCATATCGCCAGTTTCCAGTCTTTCTTTCCGGCTATGTCCGCCCAGTAATCGACCGCCTTGTAGTATTCCTGTATTACAGATGCTGATGCTCCCATATCCAATCCGTTTATGAATTAATTTTCACAATGCCTCCCGTTACGGTCATGTTTGCCGTTCCCTCCACGGTGAGGTTCGTGCCTTTCATGGTTCCGGTCTGTGTATTCAAGTCATATTCCTTGGCCGCCTCCAGCTTGATATTGGTGGCACTGCCGTTGATGATGTTTTTTTCGCTGCTGAATACCATACTTTCCTTGCCCGAAACCAATGTAATGTTTTTCTTTCCTTCGATGGAAATCGTGTCCGCCTGCATACCGATGGACTTTTCGTCCATTACGATAACGGACTTGTCCTCGTTGGTGATGACTACGCTCTTTTTCGCCATAATCGTAATGGCGTCCTTCCCGTCCAGCAGGATCAGTTGTTTTCCCGTCTGGTCGGTGATGACAATGCTTCCCGTCTCATCATCGAAAACGATGGCGCTTCCGCTGCGCGTGATAATGCTTTTGGTCTTGTTGTTCTTGTCCCCTCCCTTGCCTGAAGCGGAATGGAACATGGCTCCGGTCACATAGGGGCGGTCCGGATTGCCGTGTTCGTACCCCACCATGACCTGGTCACCGACTTCGGGAACAAACACCCATCCGCGGTTTTTGGATACGGCGTCGCTTACTCCCGCATTGGGGCTCTGCACCCTGATCCAGTTGGTTGTTTTCCCGTTTTTCTGCCAGTCGAAACTCACTTTCACCCGTCCCTGCTCCTTTTCGTCGTCATTTTTCTTCACCGTTGCAAGCTCGGGCAATGCCAGCGGGAGTTTTGCGTCGGGAACAGGGATGTTTACCGTTCCGTCAGGAATCCCGGCAAAGGTGTTGGCATAATGCCCGTCACGGCGCACCTCGTGCGTGATTTCGGTGATGCGAAATTTTCCCAGGGGCGGCAGGTTCATGTCACCGGGGAAAGAGACCTCAATGACTTCGCCTATCCGGATTCTGCATGTCTTTCCTATGCCTCTTATGTTCAACAAATTGGCGCCGGACTCATTTTTGAGGACCTTCATCTGCCCGTCCAGCCCTGCCTTGTCGGCGATGTGCGGATTGGCGGCGGCAGTCGTCTTTGCCCCATACGCCTTTTCGGAACAGTCATGCGCAATGGACTGGAGGTCATTCATGCCATCGGGTTTGGCGGGCGTGTCTGCATTATGTTGTTTGTTCTCCTGCGCTACATAATCGTATCTTGCAGATTTGCCCGGCACCAGATTTGCCACCAGACGTACCTCCTCCAGGTCCACATCGTACATGATCTTTTCCGTGTTGTCCTTGTCGGGTTTGCCGAAATAGACTTTTTTACCGTCGTAATAGAACCACTCGCCGTATTGGGCGGAGAGCCGGTTCATAAAGTCGAAGACGCTCTCGTTGTACTGCGCCATGTAAGGGATTTTGGCGGAGTATTTGGGATTGGAAGCCAGCGGGACCTTCCCGTATTCCTGTGTCGCCTCCTTTATGATGGCGGAGAGGGTCTGGTCCATCCACGAGTCAAGCGTTCCGTTGTTCTCATACAATATCGTGGGGCTTGCTCCGTGAATGGCCACTCCGCCCGCCTCACCCATGCTTCCGACCATTTCCACCTGTGTGACAACCCCTTCGAAGTCATAACTTTCGCCCGTCTGCTTGTGGGCGAACGAGATGCTGACAGTCTCTCCGATGTAATTGATGAATTTTTCAGGTGTCTGCTTGAACGTATTGCCGGGCGAGAGGTAATTCACAATTACAGTAAAGGCGTGATGCCGGTTAAACCGCTGATGAAGCCGCAGTGAAACGAACTTCTGTTCCTCTCCTTTCACTGTCACCTTGGTAGTTACCAAATTCAGAAAACTTGCTCCCATACTATCTTTTGCTATGAAAATTAATTAATCAATCCGACCAGTCGGTATGTTTTTTGGTGCCGAAATAACCGGAATTGGTATATTCCGGCACCTTAAAAACTTTGATTAGAAAACAACCGTTAGTTGTTTTCCGGCCAATCCTGTACAAATGTAGCCTCGTCCATCTTCACAGTCTGTGCGGAAATGGCGAACTTGATTGTCATCGGATAGGGGTTGGCCACATTCAGTGCCTCCTCGTATTCCACCACGTAACCGTTCTCAAATACCAGTTCCTTCATCTTGGCATCCTCATCCGCTTTCTTGAAGACGATACTTCCGTTTACGGGCTGATACTGTTTGAACATCTTGTCCAACACAATGGTGTCCGGAGTAGATTCAACCTCCACATAGATTTTACCACCATAGATGTCAGATGCCGGACGGCCTTTGGGGTCCACATCACGATTGAACTTGACATCCCATCTCAATACATCAAACTCTCTTGAGTCTGAAAACTTAAATGACGCTTTAAATGCCATATTCTCAAAGTTTTAAAGTTTGTAAAAAAGTTGATTACGGAATTTCCGGCTACCGGCGGTTCGGCGCCTCCCCGCCTTTGGCTTTCAATTTCCGGGGGCTAATATATGGAGCTTTCTGAAAATTACAAAAGTTTTTTGGGAATTTTTTTGCGATATTTTTTGGTTTTTTCAAAAATTATGTTCGTTAACATAAAAAAATCTGCCCTGAAAAGTGGCGGGCTTATTTTTTTGCCTTATATTTGCAATGTTCTCCTGCGCAATTTTTAAATCTTATTGATTATGGATACAGGAGTTGGTTTCATTAATCTTGATGATTCTGTAAAAATTGCGCTTAACATAGCACTTGCAGTGGCTCGTGAAAATGCGAACGAGTGTTACACTCCCTCGCATTTGTTGAAGGCTCTACTTCATAAAGATGTAGGGCTAAGGGATTTTATAATAAGTATAGGTAAGGATTTGGGGTATCTGGAGGAATGGGCGGATGTCCATATCGAACAATGTCCGAAATCCACCCGGTTCGCCGAAATCAAGCCGTCGGAGAAGATCGATGCCGTTTTCCGTGCCGCCGATGACGCACGGATACAGATGGGGCTGTTTGACATCAATCCCATCTGCGTGTTGCTGGCACTGACGAAACCGGGCATCGCCTTTTCCAGTGACCAGCTCAGGTCTTTCCCTATCCTGGAGAAAGATATCCATTCCATATATACAGGCAACGAACCGGCGGGAGTTTCCGGCAACGTGCCGGAAAGTTTCATTCAAAGTTCCGTTTCCTCTTCCACTTCCTTTCTTGCCAAGTATTGCGTGGACCTTACCGCCACCGCGGCAGACAGGCTTTACCCGACCATCAACCGTGACCGGGAGAACCGCATGGTCATGGAGGTGCTGGGCAGCCGCAGCAAATCGAACGTGTTGATTGTCGGTGACGCCGGGGTGGGGAAAACAGCCCTTGTGTACGGGCTTGCATGGAACATAGTCAACCATAAGGTGCCTTCGTTCCTGGAGGGAGCCCGTGTGTTTGAGCTTGACAATGCCTCGCTCATAGCAGGCGCCACCTACAAGGGGGAGATAGAGGACCGTTTGAAAAACATCGTGAAAGAGTTGCGTGGCATTGACAACGCCATCCTGTTCATTGACGAGATTCATATCCTGCTGGACAGCCGGCAGGGCAATTCCGGCGCCGGCAATGTGCTGAAGCCCGAATTGTCGCACGGCGACCTGACCGTTATCGGCGCCACCACCATTGACGAATACCGTAAGATTATAGAGCCTGACCATGCGTTCAACCGCCGTTTTGAGGTGGTGCAGGTCAATGAGCCTGACTTGAAGTCCGCCATACAGATGCTGCATTCCGTCCGGCAGTCATACGTGGAGTACCACCGGGTGGGAATCAGCGACGATGCCGTGGCGGAATGCGTGCGCCTTGCCAAGCGGTATGTGAAAGACCGCCGTTTGCCCGACTCCGCCATCGGCCTGCTGGACATGACACTTTCGGCCATCAAGATGGTCAATGAAACAGGAAAGAAGGATACGGAAGCCTTGCTTGCCCGACTGGACGAGATAGAAAAGGAGGAAAAAGCACCTCAAGAAAAGGTGGAAGAGCTGAAAACGCTGCTTTTCCTGATGCACAACAAATTAAGCCCCATCCTTCTGGGTGTGGTTTCCGATGAGGCGGATATCCATGAATTGCAGGAGTATGAAGAGCTGGCGGCTTACCTACGGAGCGCACTGGCTGCCATCCTGTCATTTGCGGAAAAGAGCATAGAGGAGGTAGGAATTTATGAGGTTGCCGCCGTTGTTGCCAGCAAGACGGGCATTCCTATCGGCAAGATACAGTCGCAGGAGAAGGAACGCCTGCTCAACATGGAAGATTACTTGCGCCGCCGGGTTGTCGGTCAAGACCAGGCGCTGAAAACGCTGACCGATGCCATTCTTGAATCCCGCAGCGGTATGAACAAGCCGGGCCAGCCTATCGGCTCCTTCTTCCTGCTGGGGCCTACCGGCACCGGTAAGACCGAACTTGCCAAGGCACTGGCGGAGGCGCTGTTCAATGATGAAAAGTCCATGATCCGTTTTGATATGTCCGAATTCAAAGAGGAGCACTCCGCCGCCTTGCTTTACGGGGCGCCTCCGGGATACGTGGGCTATGAGGAGGGCGGTATGCTGGTGAATAAAATCCGCCAGCAACCCTATGCGGTGGTCCTCTTTGACGAGATAGAGAAAGCGCATCCGTCCGTCTATGATATTTTCCTGCAAATCATGGATGAAGGGAAACTGCATGACCGTCTGGGCAAGGAAGGGGACTTCTCCAACTCCATTGTACTGTTCACCTCCAATGTGGGCAGCGAATGGCTGACGAAGCAGTTGGAATCGGGCAATGTGCCGGCTACCACCCAGATCATGGAGGTGATGGGGCAGTATTTCCGTCCGGAGTTCCTGGCGCGTCTGTCAGAAATCGTCCCGTTCTCTCCTATCCGTGAAGACATCCTGTTGAAGATATTCGATATACAGTTCAACAGTGTCAGGAAACTGCTGGACAAGCAAGGTATCGGTATCGCCATCAGTGACGATGCCCGGAAAATGCTTGCCCACAAAGGATTCACTCCCAAATACGGCGCCCGTCAGGTTGCCGGGGTTATCCGCAACTACCTGCGCAGACCGATTTCGCGGCTTATCATCAATGAAGAGCTGTGCAAAGGAAAAAATCTGGAGGTGGGTCTGGACGAACAGAATGAATTAACCTGGAATATTCACCAATAATCAAGTACAGTATGTTTGGATATACAGTATTCTTAAAGATCGGCAATCTTGCCGCTTCTTCGCTGGTCGATATGTATAAGGACAGTTACCAGCTTATCGGCTGTGAGTTCGGGTTCGCCCAGGGGATAGACATCAAAGGACAGGCCCAGACCGAGGTGAAAGGCGGTACGTTCTATGTGACTTACCCCCATCTTCCCAACCGTGACATGATCCAGTGGATGCTGGATGCCCGCAAGTATCAGAATGGAGCCGTCGTGGTTCATGACAACCAGGGTTCCACGCTCGAAAAGATACTTTTTGAGAAAGCGACCTGTGTGGATATGGAAATCAGCTATATCCGGCAGGGGAAGAGCTATATCGCAACCAAGCTGACCGTGCAGGCTCAGAAGCTAACGTTCGGCTCGGAGGAATTTGAAAATCAGTGGGTATTTTAAAAACAACAATGTTATGGGACTCTTTAGTTTTCCGCAAGTGGACAGCAATGTGAATGTCATATTCAGTGTTGACGGTGACGAGTATGCAGTGGAACAGTTCAAAATCGGTTTTCACCAGCCTGTCGATGGCATAAAGAACCAGCCGGAAGGGGAAGTGCGCGGCGGACGCATCATGATAACCCTTTCGCAAACAGTGAAGAACAACATCTACGGATGGGCTGTGAAACCGTGGATGAAAAAGAACGGGGCGGTGCTGTTCAAAACCGGTACGTCCGGGGTGATATTTGAGGTGGCGTTTACGAATGCGTATTGTGTCAATTTGAAACGGGTTATTGAATCTTTGGGGCAAGGCTTGTCAACTACCTTGATTTTGTCTCCTGAAAGTGTAAGCGTGAATGGTATTGAATTTGATAATCGGTGGGTGAAATAAGAAATTATGCGATATAAAACAAATCAAGTAATATCATTTGAAGAGTATCTTTTTTTGCAAAACATGGACCTTCCTTATACCGGTTTTGTCAAAGGTATGGGATATACTTTTCCTAACTATCTACCTGTACAGATGCCTCACATAGAAAATAATAGAGTACAGTGGAATACTTGGGTTAATTATCCTGTTAGGCAACAAGTTTGGGATACATCTCCTCAAGCTGTGTTTAGGAGCATGGACTATTCTCCGGAGGATATAATCAACAAGATAAAGAAAGATAATGGTGATGGAACTATAACTTTTCAAATAGGCATGGATAAAATTACAGTTCCATCAGACCCAAGTAAATACAAGGTTGGTGTTGAAATAAATAAATCATCTGATTTTTATAGTGTAAGCATAGGTATCTATAACAATGAAAATAACCAATCTTATTTTAAAACGATAACGTATGGTGAAGAAATAGTTGATAATGTATGTGGACAGTCTCATGATATATCAGATATATTAATAGAACTTGGAAACTATAATACAAAGGCTGGACTTGCCGCTGGAGTGGCTGAGATTGGTTTGATTCCTGTAGTTGAAAAAATACATCCATTTAGACCTATTTATTATTCTGATGGCCCTATATATAAGCCTGCTTTACCTGGATATAAAATAGGACCTATTCCCGGAAAGTTTATAGAAAAAGGTTTTAAATATATAAAGGGGTTTGGAATAATTTCGACGGCAATTGGAGCTGCTAATGATTGTTACAATTATTCAGAAGGTAATTTGTCTACAACAAAATTTTTGATAAATAATTTTTTTACAGTCATTGGTTTGCTTTCATTACCAGGAGCTATAATTTCAACAACTTATACAATCGTAGATGAATATTATCCAAATGGATGGGAAGGCTTATTTAAAGATTATTCATCAAATCTATATGAAATGTATATGAATCAAGTAAATGAAAATGGAGTAATGATGGCTCCATGGATTATGGGTAAATAAAATGTATGAATTGGTATAAATATTGGTATTTTACAATTTATTTTATTTATGACAGTTTTAGCAAAAATGCAGGAGATAACAGAATTTATTCGATAGGGATGTTTACTCTAATCATATATATGTTATTTGGTGTATTAAGTTGTTTTGTAAATAAAATATTTGATATTGGAGTGTTGAGATATATTTCACATCCAATTTCTCATGTGATATTCATATTGATTATGTATGTAATTAATACATATCTTTTTGAAAACGAAAAAAAAGCCAGGAATGAACGGATTGTTTATAAAGAGATTAGTAAACGAGTAAAAAATATATTTTTTATATCATTGACTATTGGAATTATTTTCATGTTTAATTTCTGTGTAATTTATTGGAAAAAAGTCTTTGTTATAGGTTGATTAAAGAGTTTATTATGGAACAATATAAAGTCATCATTATTTACACCATTTCCGATGGTAAACTAAAGAAAGCATTGGAAAGCGAACTGGAAAAATACGGGTTAGAACGTGTGGGAGAGCAAGACATCTTCGCACTTCCCTTAGACGAATACCGCACGAAGGTACAAGCATTCAAAGCCTACCTGCGAGCCTATTCGCGCAAGCATCTGGACAGTCAGAACACAGTATTGTTCGTGGAGTCACGCATGAATCCGGAACGGACCCTGACTACTATGTTGCAAACCAATCTGATGAGTGAGGACGAATAAAAGATTACAGATATTATGAGTGCACAATCGTATATCAAACTTTGGACCGCCGAGCCCTCGGAACATGATGAGGTGCAGGCTTACGACCTGTTGAGTTATGAATATGACTTCCAGAAGCCGACGACCCCATGCGGGCAAGCCGCCGGAAAGACCACCGGGGGACAGATGCAGGTAAGCATAGCCGGATTTCCCTCGAAGGAGTTGCTGGAATGGATGTTCAATTCACGCATCCTGAAAAGCGGAGAAGTGATGAACACCTCGGGAAAGCTGGGAACACCGAAGGAAACAATCAGGTTCAAGGGAGCCCAATGTCTGGATTTCCATGTGCATTCGACCGTAAAAGAGAGTTGTACCTCGCTGCTTATCCATTTCAGGGAAATGGAAGCCGGCGATTCGTGTCACCTAAATCTGAAATGAGATTATGAACTGGTTTGCTGCCTTGTTTAAACGGAAAGAGCCCGGAACGGTGAATGACCGTTATGCGATGAAGCTGTCCGTATGTCACGAGACATACACAGTAGAAGAATTTGACCTGCAATTCAAACGGAATACCGACCGTGACGGATTGCCGGAAGGTGAGGCATACGGCGGTTTCGTTACCTGTACCCTTGCGGGTATGCCGGGTGACGGTCTGCTGCGGTGGGGTGCCTACAGCCAACCATGCGAGGACGGGAACCTGCGGGTCTACCGGAAAGACAAACCGGACCAGGAAGCCGAATTCGTCCTGCGTTTCGTGGAAGGGAACTGCATCCGTTTGCAGCGTAAGGTTGACCGTATGAACCAAAAAAGCAGCATCACACTCCTGTTTGCCGCAAGGATATTGCAATTCAGTGACGACGAATTTGAAAATAACGAATGGCGCTGACAAGTATGGAAACGAAATTTTGCAAACTGCCTCTGGATTTTGGAGCCTTGCTCAGCGAGGATGTGGAAAACAGCCGCCTCGCGTCCTGTACGGAGATAGAGTCCATCGACCAGTTCATCGAGATGCTGATTGACACGGCTCCCGGGGAACACGCCTTTGACAAGGATTTCGGTTGCGAGATTTTTTATCTTGATTTTGAGAGTATCATTTCGCATACCCGCTGGGAAGGGCAGTTTTCCGACTATATCACCCAAGCCATCACCCGGTACGAGAAGCGTCTTACGAATGTGAACGTCCGGGTCATTATCGACGATACCACCCGGCAGGACAATGTGTTCGAGGCTTCGACCATAAAAAAACGCGTGCAGGTATATGTCTATGGCAATCTGTTGCATACCGGAGAGAAGCGTTGTTTTTACTATGTGATTTATTTAGGACCCATTTCAACCCGATGACAAGCGTATGAGTATGGAGAAATATAACAAGGAGCAGATCAGAAACCGTATGCTGAAATATGCGGCGGCGTTCTGGGGAATCAAGAAAGCGGAAAATTTTGACCCTGTCGTCAAACTGATGCTTGAGGCGCTGTCCAACGAACTGTATATGCTGGGGGAAGACTTCACGGCCATCGAGACGCGGCTGCTGGAAAAAACCGCCCGCATTCTGACACCGGACATACTGACCTCGGCACTTCCCGCGCATGGTGTCGTGCATGCCTCTCCCATCGAGCCCGGCTACCTGATAACGAAAGAGTCGGGCATGTATTATGAGAATGACCTGCTGACCCAGAAGCTGTCCGCCGGAAGCATTTCCTTTTATCCGGCCTGTGACACCCTGCTGCACAAAGCCGATGTGAAATACATGGTGTGTGACGACATTCTCTATCAGGTGGACCATACCCTGTCGAAAACCATGATTGCCCGTACGGAAACAAGGACGCCCGCCCGCACGGTGTGGCTCGGCCTGGCGGTGGACGACTCGCTGACGGACCTGGAAAACATTTCTTTCTATCTTGACTTCCCCAACCTTACCGAAAGCTATGAATACCTGTTCCTGCTTCCGTGCACGGAATGGTCCGCCGGTGGAACCCCCATCCGGATGGAGCCGGGCATCTATGAGAAAAGCCGGTTGCCGGAGGAATCCACCCGTGCCTTCTTCCGGAACTATGATGTGATGTCCGTCATAGACAAGGAGGTGATGGAGCTCTACAACAAGCATTTCCTGCGGGTTTCGCAACCGGTCCCCCTCGATGAGGTTGACAAGGAACCCCTGCCGAAAGCCTTGTCTTCCTGTTTCGGGGAGCGTGTGCGGGAAAAGATGCAAGAGAAGCTGGTGTGGGTGAAAATCGTATTCCCCGCCCATTTCACTCCGGAAATCCTGGAGGAGCTTCATGCGGGCATCAACATCGTGCCTGTGGAAAACAAACTGTTGCACGAACAAACCACCTCCCTCGAAGACACGTTCAGGGTGATTCCCCTGCGTACCGGCAATTACGAGTCCCTGCTGTCCGTGCACAGCGTGAAGGACTCGGACGGAAAGAGCTATCATGAGCTCCAGTATCCGGTACCCGGCTCCACGGAGAGTTACGGAACCTATTCCATCCGCAAGGGAGGCTGCGAGCGTTTTGATTCCCGCTCCGCCAAGGAACTGCTCGGCTATCTGCTGGACCTGCTGGATGACGAGACCCACGCCTTCCATGCCGTTTCGAGTGTCAAGCTGCAAGCGCTCGCCGGCCAGATGGCGCAACTGACGGCGCAGCTGAAACAGGCGACCGACAACATGAACGAATACAGGGAGACCCCCTATTACCTGATGATCGACCAAATGTCCGGCAAAGGGCAGGTCACCGTGAAATACTGGACCACCCACTGCGAGACAGGCAACCAAATACAGGCCGGCGTGGAGCTGTCGCCATACGCCACCACCTATCTGGATCCGAAGACACTCGCGCTTGTCAGTACCACCTACGGCGGGAAGCAAGCCCCCAAGAACCGGGAGCTGATCGATATCTACAAATACGGGATCATTTCACACGGGCGTGTGCTGACGCAAAACGACATAGCCAGCTTCTGCAAGAAAGAGCTTGGCGAGCTTCTGTTGCGGACAGAAATCCGCAACGGGGTGGAAATCAGCCCGGTTCCTACCGAAGGGCTGATACGCACCAAAGAAGTGCATCTGGTCCTGGGAACGAAGCTGGACGGGCCGTCGCAGGAAAAACAGATGAAAGACAGTCTGCACACCAGACTGTCTGCCTGCTCGCCGGACACATTCAATTACCGCATATTCATCGAATACAATAACGCATAAACATAGAGCTTATGGACCCTGTCACCCAACATCTGATTTCATCGTACCTGCTGATGCCCGTACTGACTGTGATTTTCGGGATTGCAGCCTATTTTATCGCACGGAAAAACAAACTGCTCAACAATAAGAAACTGATTGTCTATCTGCTGCTGTGCGGCATTGCACTTGCCCTGCCCGGCCTGTCGGGATTCATGGACTACAACTTCATGCCCTACATCTATGTCCTGCTTGCCATCCTATACTGGACCGCCGGGTATTACAACCGGTTCCTGCTGCGGAAAGTGTTCGCCTCGGGCAAGGAGACACCCTCTTTCGGTATCCGGTGCCTGCTGACGGTTACGGTCGTGCTGCTGGGCGCGGGGCTCTTCTCCGTAGTGTTCAACCTCTGCAACGAACTCCAGTACGGCATCTGGGCCTCTACCTGCCTGCTGCCTTTCGCCTTCCCGCTCCTGTACACCCAGACGGTAAACAGCTATTTTGACATACCCCTTGAAATATACAAGGTCTGGAAGTATTCGGAAGAGTATGATTCGGACTCCTTGTACATCAACCGTGAGCGGAGCATCGTGGTGGATGTGGAAATTTTCCGCAAGGTGGACGATCCCGCCGCAGAGCGTATTACCGGCAAGGCGTCCGAAGATGTCATTTTCGGGCATTGGTTCCAGCGCATGATCGACGACTGCAACCTCAAATCGCCGTCCTCCCCGATTGTCTATCAGAATGACGGCGGCGCCTATTACGAATGGGTGTTCTATACCAAATCCTCCTTTTTCAAGAGAAGGTTCTATATAGACCCGGACGTCACGCTTGCCGAGAACCGGCTGAAAAGCCATGATGTGATCATAGCCAAGCGCGTGGCGAACGAAATAGTGAATTACAAGGAATATTAAAAAAACAGACATGATGAATACAGGAAAACAGAAACCGGGAAAGAGATATCCGCTGGTAAACTGGGCGGACGGAATGCCGGTCAACAAGAAGCATTTTATCCAGCTGGAGGACCATTTCACGGACCGGCTGTGCGAATACCAGTCATTCCAGCTGAACCGTGCCAATTACGGGCTGCTCCCCTTCAGGAAAGGAGAAGCCGTTTCCGGTGATTTCAGCATTACGGAACTTGTCACGGGCACTCTGGAAGTCCGTTTGAAACGCTGCCTCGCCCTTACCGCCGGCGGCTACCTGATAGACTATGACGCGGGGGGAGACGACGAGCTGACCGCCAGTTTCCATATCGCCATTGACGAGACGGAGGATAAGGACCAGCGGTGGGATGTCATTCTGATGGCCGACCCTTTCGAGCGTCTGCCTTCGGGCGTCCCGGACGAAAAGGAGACCAGTCCCCGCCAGCCTGACGCGCTGCCCAACTACGCGTTGAGCGTCGTTCCGACAGGGCAGATTGACGGCAACAACCTGGGAAGGCACTTCCTGGTAATCGGCCGCCTGCGCAAAAACGGGAACCGCTGCGAGGTGGACGGGAACTTCATCCCTCCCTGTACCAGCATGTCCAGCCATCCGGACCTGAAAAACTACTATCTGAAATTCGGGCAGCTGGTCGATTCCATCGAGAAAGCCTCGTCGGATATTCTCGCCAAGGTGGAGAATGCGGAGAAGCAGACCCCGCTTGCCGTGAACATCGGCATGTTGTGCCGCCATGTCATGTTGTTCATATCCGACATCTATTTCTCCTACCGTAACGAAGGGCAGTATTATCCGCCCCTCCGTTTCCTGAACGTATTCTCCACGCTGGCACACCGCCTGTATGTCTGCCTGGGATTTATGAACAAGGAGGAGAAGGAGGACCTGCTGAAATATTTCAACGAGTGGAACGGCATCAATCCCGGCGCTTACGAGGGGCTGTTGCGGGAAAACAGCGGCCTGTTGTACAACCACCAGAACATCCGTCCGCTGATGATAACCGCGGAGCGTTTCCTGTACCAGTTCAATGACCTGTGGACCACGCTCAGCCGGCTGGAATACATCGGCAAGCACAAGGAAAACATCGTGGTTGCCGAACGCTCCAGACAACCGAAGGAGACGAACGAGTCACGCTGGAACATATTGGACTGATAATTCATACAAGAACAACCATGGCAGAAGAGACAGACAAAATCGTATGTTTTGAGGAACGCCCCCATCTGTTCAACCAGCCGGATACCGACTTCAAGGCGGAAGTGGTGGCCAGCGGGCTGAAGGAGGGCGGGTATGACGCGGAACGCACCCTTATCTCCAGGCGGGGCGACATGCGTCGCGGCTTCTCGAAGGACATCCAGGAAATACGCTCGGAATACTCCCATTACGACCTGACGGATTATCTGTATCTCCACGTGAACAGGCGCAGCATTTACGACGCCCTTCCGGAAGGCATCTTCCACAAGAATCTCCATCAGTCGGGGAAAGTGTCGAAAGAACAGGTACTGGATGAAATCCGCATCCACCGCGAGGAGGAATTCTTCGCCCGGCGTTTTTTCAAGCCTTTTGAAATCTCGCTGGACCATCTGCTGGTCGCTTTCCAGAACAAGGAGCGCCGTATCGACGAGATGAACGTGCACGCCGACTTTGTGAGCATCTTCTCCGGACAGTGGCCGGTGCTCAAGCTGCTGCCGCTCCATCTGGCGGTCATGCTGGTCCATCTGCTGCCCTATCTGGAACAGATTACCGCCAGCCTTGCGAAGACGGGCGAGTGCATGAGCATCCTGACCGGGGTGCCTGTCCGCCTGAAGAGAGGCGACAAATGCGTGACAGAGGCGCCTCCCGGTCTTGTCCCCCGGTTAGGCCGGTGCCTTTTGGGCGACACGATGGTGGCGGGGAACCGTTTTGCCGACGGCACATACCGGCTGCTGCTGGAAATCGGTCCCCTGTCCGCCCGGAAAATGGAGACCTTTTTCCCGGGAGCCGCCAACAACCGGATATTGAACGCCCTCATGGAGCTGTTCCTGCCATCGGACAAGGAGATACAAGTCCGCTATATCATCCAACAGGAGGACGCCCGTTTCCGGCTGGGTACACCGGACGGACAGTGCGCGTACCTGGGAATCAGTACTTATTTATAAAGAAACAAAACATCATCCGACATGAAACCGAAAAATAACACCGAAGTGAGAAAGGCCTATCTGAGGTTCTCCGGCTACCTGACAAGCTGTATCGTGCTTGCGGTAACCATCTTTGCCTGTTTCCTCAAAACCTCCGGCACGGAGGTGAAACGGATTACGGAGCAGACGCTGGAATACGACCATGTCTATGCCAGGGAACTCGCCTTGGCAAACAGCGTGGATTCCGTGTACCAATACATGAAACTGATGAACACCTCGCCGAAGATCAACGACGTGCTTTTGCAAAGTGTGGTCAGCACACGCAAGATGAACCTGCTGAAGGATATCCAGGGCATGGATGCCAGGGATTGCAGGCTTTACAGCCGACTGCTGGGAAATATCAACATATTCCTCGGGGTGAAGGATTCCATCCGCCTGTTGAACATTCAGGAGGAGATGGTAAAAAAAGACCTGATGCAGTGCATCCAGGACAACTGGAAGACACGGCGCAGCCTGAGTGTGGGACCCAATAACAAACAATGAGAACGCTATGATGGACAATAATAGAAAAACACTGAACAAACGGGAAATCCTTATGGGACACGCATACGTATTCCTGTTTTTTTTCCTGACGACCGTGGCGTGCTGCCTTGCCATCTTCATGTGGAATTCGGACTTCAGGATGTTCGAGCAGAAGGAGTTTGTGAAAATCAAGATGGACCGTATCAAGGACTTCCAGCAGGAACAGGCCGAAAGCCAGATGCCCGTGGACTCCCTGTTCCGGAAGATAGAGGCTTTCCAGCCCGGCGTGTATGCCCAATACGAGGAGGACGACATCCACTACCTGATCAACAACCTGCGGAACACCTACGAAAGGAACAGCTGGGACAAACGGTACAAGCTGTTCATGCATATCGCCGATTTTTATGCCATGTGGCTGTCGGACAAGAAACAGCTGTGGAGCATCGAACAAAACATACGCCTGTTCAAAGCCAATCTGGAGGAGTGCGAGATCGGCTTGCGGAAGAAAGAGGAAGACCTGCGCTCGGGAACTAAAAACAAATGACGCCATGGGAAAAATTCGTACCAGAAAGATTCTGTTTGTAGTTGCAGCGATGCTGCTGTGTGTGCTTGTCGCCGTGCTGATCCGGCTGTTTTTTTCCAACCGTATCGTACGGATGACCCTGACGCCCATCGAGGTGGAAGTCGGGGAAGCCGTTCATTATGCTGACAGCACCCGCAACGCGAGCTCCTGGCTGTGGGAGTTCGGCAACGGGGATGTCTCGCATGAACGGAGCGGCCAGTACATGTTCAAGGAACCGGGGCGTTACCAGGTCCGCCTTCAGGTGGACCATTCGCTGGAGAAGAAGCAAATCGTCAAGGTGAACAGACGGGCCAATAATTACGGAAGCGACCAGCTGGTCAAGATAGAGGCGCCGGCGACCGCCTTCCAGGGTGAGATCATTTCATTCAAGGGGTACGGGCCGTCGAGGGAATGGCGCTGGCAGTTCGGTGAATCGGGTATTGTGGACTCACGGGAGCAGAATCCGCTCTATGCCTACTCCGAGGCGGGCAGGTACGAAGTACTGCTGACCACGGAAGAGACCCAATATCCGGTCCGGCACACCATTGAGGTTCTTCCGCAGTATGCGGAGAACGACTCGACGGACGTGCTTGTCGTTATCGGCAACGACATCCGCGAGCATTTGCAGGCCATCGTGGACGGCAAGCCGTTCAATGTCCATTACAACTATATCCTCAAGAAGTATCTCTGCGGAAATCCGGACATTGCGGTGACGGTCAACAATAACAAAAAGAATGACTTCTACTCCTATTGCCAGGGTTTGAAAATCATTGCCCGTCGGAAGACCCTCATCGACGAGGTGTTTGTGGATATGGGTGATAACCTGAGCAATGAATGCGTGATGCAACTGATGGTGACGCAGCACGAACGTTTTTCCGAATCAAAAAAGTAATGTGAGGCATGAAAAAGAACTGTTTGTCAATCCTGTTGAAAAGAGGATGGATTTGCGGAAGCATTATCTGTCTGGCGGCCTGCGGACCGGTACACCGTTTTACACGCGTGAAGAATGTCCCCCGCGAATATGTACGGAACTATTCCGTCGAAGGCGTGAAAGTCCCCCGCAGCCTGTCGCTGTTCAAGCATGACCCGTGGATTGTCTTTGCCAACGAGCCGGGGACAACCTACCTGAGTCCGAGCGGGAAGAATGAAATGCGCCCCGTGAACTATATGGATGCGTTTCTGGTCATCAAGCGCAAAGGCGACTGGCTTCAGTTGATCCAGTATGACCCCGCCATCCTGAAAAACGGAAGGCTGAAAGAGTGGAAGCAGGCCCGGTATTGCGGATGGATCAACCGGGACAACCTGTTGCTGACCCGAAGCGGTGTGACTGACATTGCTACAGGATTCAAGAACAAGCAGGTGGTGATGCCGGCCGACAGTGCGGCACTGGCTGAACCGGAAACATATTTCGTTGATGATTCCGTAAAACTGTTCAAAGATACCGACCTGACACAGGAAGCGGGCAGAATCCCGTTCTACGGCATTGTGTATCCTTATCAGGCATCGGCGGACAAAGGATGCGTGCTTGTGGCGGACCGGCCCAAACTCGACGCTGACAGTATCGGGGGGATGCCTGTCGGGTGGATAGACCGGCGGCTGCTGACCGAAATAGGCCAGCAATTGCATGTGGATATCGCCTCGCTGCCCGACAGCGCACTGTTGTTTAAGGACAGTGAACGAAAGGATACCCTGACGCTGGCATCCGATGATATGCGGCAGGTTCGGGAGTTTGCCGGGCGGCATCCCGCCATCCGGTACAGTCCGGTGTTGTCCTACCGGCACAATGATACGGCGTTCTGTTTCAGAACGCATGTGCCGATGCCGGTCATTGACAAACGGGAAAGCTATGTGCTGAACGTGAACGGCCATCCGATTTATTACGGAACCTTCAAGAACAAGATAGAAAAGGACCTGCAAAAAATAAACCTCGTGTTTGTCCTGGAAGGAAAGGAGAAGGCCATCGAACAGTTTCCCGCCGTGGTGAATGCCATCCAAGGGTTGCAGTCCCAGCTGGCGAACGATGAGAGTTTCTCCTTCAAGTTCGGCGCCGTGCTCACTTTCAACGAGCCGGACAGCCAGGAAGATCCCATTTGCAAACTGACTCCCGACTATATGGAATTTCTGGACTTTCTGTCGGACAAGGCACGGAACGCGGAAAAACTGAAACCTGTGTACGGTAGATTCGGCAGCTGGTCGGGTGTCCGTACAGGGGTGGAACTGTTCAACAAATGCCGGGATGAGAGCAATGTCCTGGTGGTGGTAGGTGACAAGGGGTTCAACAGCGAATGGGCGGATTCCACTCTGGTGGACCGGCTGGTGGAGAATAACTGCCGGTTGCTGGGGTTCCAGCTTTACGGCGGAGAACCGGACAACTTCAACAATTTCGTGCTGCAAATCGGGAACATGATAGACTGCTCGGCTCCACGCATCAGCCGGAAGAAACGGGAACTGATTGTGTATCCCGAACAGCTGCGGAACGGAAACGAATATGCGGAGGTGAACCACAATACGTATTGCCTGGACTTTCCGAACCGGAGCATGACACAGGGATGGCTTGTCTTTCCGCAGAAAAACGAGTCGCTGGAGCTGGAGGGGCTGACTACCGCCGTGGACTCCATGCTGTTGCAGGTGAAGTTTGACAATACGCTGTTGGGCAACAGCCTGACAAGGGCGTTTGAGGAGGTGGGAACCCACCGGTATAAACTTGACTCGACACTGGTGGACTACTATCATATCCGCAGGTCAGGCGTGCAACCGATATTGTCTGTCCTGCCGGGTATCGAGCCGGGATGGAAACTGCCGGCAGAGCCTGTCGTATTGCCCGACTCGCTTTCGTCCGTAACGGACTATTACCTGCTTGTCAATGAAGAGGAGTTCAAGCGGCTGAGAAAGTATGTGGAAGTGCCCGCCAAACTAGTCCTGGACTATAAATATGAGGCGGTCAGAAAGAAAAAGCAGGCGAAGGCCGATATCTGCAACTGTCCGGACGATTATCTGCCGACAGATACAGAGGAGGCTACCATACGTGTGAAGACGGACAGCCTGAACATACCGGAATATGTCCCGACGCGCCGTGTGAGAAGGCAACTGGTAAGGCATCTGCTTTCGGAACGCAACAGGGACAAGTACTGCAAGACGGGAAGAAGGGATTTCCTGAACATGCCTTTGTCGGAAGCGTTGCAACGGTTCACATCGTGTCCTGTGGATTATCCGTTCTTCGAGGTTTACCGGGTCAAGGACTTGCGGAAAAAGGAGATGATTACGGACGTGGAACTGGACGGGCTGATTGAGTACTTCAAGGAAAAGAAAAAACTGCTGGATGAGGCTGCCGGCAAGGCGTTCAGGTCCAACGGGCAGACTTATTATTGGATTAGTCGTGATTTGTTACCATAGTTGATTACTTGAAATTTTATTATCATGATTTATCAAGCTATATTGAAAATTCGTGGCAAAGAAATTCCGATACTTTATTACAATTATCGCTGCCATATCCAACACTATGATGATTCGAACCTGAGAAGAATCATCCAGCTGCACATACAGGTTTGTGAAGAAATCGGCAACCGGGAGAATCTGCCGGTTGAGGGGGATTTGATTACGCTTGCGTTTGAATGCAGCGGAGACGAGGCGTTTTTTTATGATTGGCTGAATGGAGGGACAATGCAGGACGGGGAAATCCATTTTATCTATAATGAGGTGGAGGTTGCGGATATTTTCCGGTTCTGGGATTGCTATTGCGTGAAAATAGAGGAATACATGAGCATCGGGAACGCTCCGATGATGATGGTGGTGTATTTGTCGCCGGGGATTATCAAGAGGAATAATCTGGAGGTGAGGGAGAAGGTTTGGAAGGTGTCGGAAATTTCACAACAGCCGATTGCTCCGATTGCATCTGAATCGAAGGAAGAAAAACAACCTGAGATTGTGGAGGTGTATTGGAAGGATGAAGAAGGTACTTGTAGAATTGAAGAATTGCCTGAAAATGGAATAGCAACCTTATGTGCTAAGGTTAAAAATGCGAATGCTGGTGAAACTGTTAAGTTTGAAATAGAGTATGATGATGGAACAATAATAAAATTATCAGGCAAAATTAATCCACAAGGTGAAGTTGAAATTAAAGGTGTGAAGTTAAATCAAAAACGAGAAATTAAATGATAAAAGTGAAAGGTTGTTTTAAAAACTCTATAAAGTATTCTATGCTAAGACCTGTTGGATTAGAGGCATATTGGACTGACCAAGAAGGTAGAAAGCATGAGAGTTTATATTGGGAAACGAAAGTAAGGCTTTATATAAGTAGAAAATTTCTATATGACGCCGTGGTGAAAATCTATCTTAAATCTGCTCCTGATGAAAAAGTTATGATAAATGAAGATACTATTGCCAATTTAATACCTTCCTTTTTTCAGGGTGAAGCAAATTTTTTTGAGTTTTATCTAGAAAAACATAAGAACTACTATTCTTTAATAAAGAATATGGAAAAAGTGGAACTTTGTTGTGAAATATCAAGTAAGTTAGGTTTCTTTTTTGGTGGTTGTATCACTACTGTAAAAATAGAATCTCAATTTTGTGACCCTTTAGTTGAAATGCAAATTAGACGAAACAGAGCCAGTAATTTGTTTGGGAAAGTTCGAAATAATTCAACTAAAAATCACCAAGGATTTGATTATTATGCAAATCAAGGTACCAATATTATTGCAGTAGCCGATAGTGTAGTTGATCGAATTGTTGATCCTGAAAGTGGGGACTATGGAAAGCAATTAGTTTTAAAACTAAACCGTTGTAATTATTATGCATTTTATGCACATTTATCAGAAATAACAGTAAAAGTAGGTGATGTGATTTCTAAAGGGGATATTATTGGTAAAACTGGAAACACAGGAAATGCAAGTACTATGAAAGGAGATGATCAACACCTTCATTTTGAATGCCGAACTTCGTCTAATTTAGGAATAGGATTAGTAGGAAGAGTGAGTCCTAATAATATTGTTTCGACTAAATTTTATTCGCAAGATGATTCAAAGTTAAATCAAAGTGGTCTTGGGGTGAAAAAAGTCAATAAGGATGGAAATGAAACTTTAATGAATATAATATGGTAGTTGTAATTTTATGTTTTTTGTTAACATTTGGCAATTGTTTTTATGCTAATGCTAACTCTGCAGAGACGTTTTATAAAAAAAATGATACTCTCTTTATCGAAAGGGAACAGCAAGAATATCAGGAAGTTTATAAACTGTATTTTAAATCTGCGAATGAATGTATTTTGCTCTTTAAATTGGAAACACAAGATGGTAGTAGTATTGAATATGGAAAATGTTTTAGTGATAAAAAAAGGAAAATAGATTGTTTTGTTATATATAATGGAACTGTTGATGGATGTCAATTTTTGTTGTTTGATTATGAAAGTAAAATAGTTTATATAACAGATGCTATATTTGCAAACTTTTATCCAATAATAAATTCACTTAATGAAAGCGAGTTGCAGATTCTATTAACAAATGAGAATATTGAACAAATGACCATTACAGACACATTGGAAATAACCAGTAATTCTATATACGTTCCATATAATAAAGAAAATAAATTTATTAGGTGTTCGTTACGTATTTTAAAAAAAATAGACATTGATTCGTAAAATCTATATAATGATATGGTAAATAATATGCATTCAAAACAAAACCAATTTTCATTATTATTATCTATTGTCCTATCCATTGATTCTAACTACGATTATACAATAGATTATGTAGAAAACGTAGCCCGAAATTTCACTAAGAAATATCCGAGTTACCTCATTCATAAAAAGAGTGAAGACAAGATAAAAGCCTTTTTGACCGATACGGTCAAAGCAAAAGTGGAAACCTTTGCCGACGCAGAGGAGAAGGACATAGCTGTAACCGAAGTACGGGAGATAGCGGACTTGATAGCAGAATATGAGGGGATGGAAGAAGAATGGAACAGTTCTTCACCTTTCGGCAATCATCCTACTGACACTCCTTCTTTGGGTAGTACCGGAGTGGAACTTGCCATGAGCATGGATAACGGGGCTTCGGATATCCGTCCCATCAATGTAGCCAAACCTACAGGTGCATCGGGAAAACCCAAGATAATGAAACGAAGTGTTATTCGTGTAACCATGGAGTTGGAAGTGTTGATGGAAACCAAACAATACCTGCATTTCTTACAGGAACTGCCAGAGTTGTTCAGCCTGCATGAGTTCCCGAACCTGCGTTGCAGAGTAACATGGAAACAGAAACGGGTGAGCTATCAGGAATCTCCATTACCCATTGAGGTGAAGGTTGTGGAAGACCGTAAATATCAGCGGTGGTTTGTGACCTTTACGGTATTGATGGTGCTGTGTTTCATCGGGATTATCACCCTGTTCTTTTCCATTCCGAACCTGTATAAGCAGGACATTCACTTTTTGCGGAATGATACGATTCATCAGGAGTTCTCCATTTCTAATAGCCGGATAGACTTGAAGAATGTGAATTTGATGAATAATGGTGGAAAGGATACGCTTGTTGTTAAGGATAAAAAGATTATCATTGCCAAATAAAAAATGATGGAAAATTTGATTCAGATACATAGCGTAAAAAACGTGTTGTCTCATAGCGGATGTCCAGAAGATCTGCTGGAGAGTTATTTGCAATTCTTACAAGCCGGAGGGCAACAGGTGCAGATTGTCAGAGGCGAAGTTACTATGATGTTCCAAAAGGAGATGCAATACCGTAAACGAAGGAATGAGGAGATGAAAGGAACCGTCACGTTTAGCAATAAGGAGAAACATAATGCCGGAAACTCAGATATGGGAGTGTTTATCGGGATGGAGTTTATCCAATGCTGCTTCGGACATGGGATTCCTGCACGGGTGTTGGATGTGCGGAGGGAACGTGGAGAGGTTGTGGAGGTTGTCGTGACTTTTGGTTGATAGAGATAACATATAAATTGAAGAAGTGAGTTATAATCATATAATGAACAATTAAAATTAAACAGAATATGAAAAAAAGCAAAATTATTACTACCTCTTTATTGATTTTTGTAATCGCAATAATTATTCCTATTGTAATGAACTATATTCTTATTGGTTCTGTTGGAGCAAAAGTTACCGGAGAATCCAAAGATTGGTTATCGTTCTTCGGTTCCTATTTGGGAGGTGTTTTTACTGCATACATTTCATTCATTATTCTTTCTAAAACGATCAACCACAACATTGCAATATTTGATTTACAACAAAAGAAACAAGACTTGGAATCTCTGAAAAGAATGCTATCAGAACAAGTTTCCACATTGGATTTTGCAAGAGTAGGTACAATAGTTTTAGTTATAACTGATAGTTCTCAATATCAATCTGAAATACAGAAACTTGATATCTTTCAACGAGAGCTAACTCTAAAATTTAACAGCTATAAATTGTTTTATGAAAATTCAAAGGAACAACCTGTAAAAGACTACTGGGATAGTTATCAGCGATGTGTAAGTAAGTTGTTTGATGATATAACAGAAATGACACGTCTCATTGCGGAACTACCTCCATATTTAGATGACATGATGGTTGCTTTCATGAAAAAGCAAGTAAAAGATTTCTATGCTGCAAGTAAAAGTGCTTCATTCGTACCCTCATATAAGGTTTCAGAAACAATCAGTGAATATCAAATTAAATTGGATAATAATAATAAGAGGCAACGATTAATTACAAAAATAAATGCTTTAGTATGTAGTTTGGGAGAACATAAAAAAGAATATACAGAGGATACATTTCGTAAGGCTCAATTATGGATTCAGGCAGAAGAAATGAAACTTAACAATATTATGAATTCGTAAATAGAGCAAAAATCATTCTAAGGATGAAATAGAATTAATATAGTAAAGAAGAGCTATATTTCATACTTGTGGTAATTGAATATAGCTCTTCTTCAAGATTGGAAGATTTTCTTTTGGAAGAGGAATCAGATTTTTTGAGAATCATCTTTTAACCCCAACCTTTCACATAATTCCGGATTACTTTTGATTCGGTCCATTTCCTCATTGATGATTGCCTGAGCATCCAATTTAATCCGGTCATAGTTACGCTGTATCTGCTGCATCATGATATCGTTACCATCCTTGTCCTTGAACTCGTTGATGACAGGGATTTTCCGGTAAGCCTTTTCCTCCGCGCTGACTTTGGCATGGTCCACAATGATTTCAGCATGGAATATTTTCTGGTCTATCTTTTCGCCAAAATTGTCGGAAACGGCTCCGACAAATGTGCCTTGGGACAGGTTGGCAATCTTGGAAGCCGGGATGAGCGAGTCAAGCTGTGTGCTGATGGAGGTGGATACATCCTGGCGGTTGATGGAGACGGACTGCCGCTGCTGGAGCACTTTGCCGAAACGTTCGGAAAGCGTCTTCGCGGTTTCTCCAACCACCTGACCGCTGAAAATATTGCCTACCGTGTTTTGGATGACTTTCGACTCTTTTTCACCGTAATCGCGGTTCAACTGGCTGAAATCCTGAAAGCCGAGACAGACCGCCACCTTGTTGCTTCGGGCGGTAGCGATGAGGTTGTCCAATCCACGGAAATAGATGGTCGGCAGCTCGTCTATGATGACAGTACTCTTGAGCTGCCCTTTCTTGTTGATGAGTTTGACGATGCGGGAATTGTATAATCCAAGCGCCGCCGAGTAGATGTTCTGCCTGTCCGGATTGTTGCCCACGCAAAGCAGCTTGGGTTCTTTCGGGTTGTTTATGTCCAACGAAAAATCGTTACCTGTCATCACCCAATACAACTGTGGGGAAATCATGCGCGTAAGGGGGATTTTTGCCGAAGCGATCTGGCCCTGGAGCTGGTCCTGGGCGCCCCCTTTCCAGGCATCCATGAAGGGGGAAAGGTAGTTTTCCAACTCCGGATACGAGGTCAGGATGGTAAACAAATCCGAATAAGGCTTGTTGAGCAGCTCCACCGCATGCGGAAAGGAACAATAAATTCCGTTTTTGTAAATCTTTAGGTACCAGATGACTGCAGCAAGCAGGATGATGGGTGACTCCACGAAGAAATCGCCCTGCTTTTCAATCCAGGTGCGATTGAGGTTGAGCATTATCGTGTAACTCGCCTCATACGCGTCGGAGATATCCGTCATGAATTCCGGATTGATGGGATTGCAGCGGTGTGACCTGCGCGGATCGTCGAAATTGATGACATAGAACCGGGGCTTGACTTTGTACTTGTCCATGTTGTTCAACAACGTGTTGTAAGCGATGGTGGAGAGGTCGTCGAACTTGTAGTCGTAGATGTAGCAACTGTATCCTTTGGAAATCATCTGGCGTATGTAGTTGTTTACCACGGCATACGACTTGCCCGATCCGGGCGTTCCCAGCACGATGGTGGCACGGAAGGGATTTACCACGTTGATCCATCCGTCATGCTGTTTCCCCTGAAAGCGGAAGCTGGTGGGCAGGTTGACGGAATACTCGTTCTCCAATAACCGGGTTTCCTGCCGGAAGGATTCGTTTCCGATATTGAACACATCATCCATCAGGTTATGCCTGTAAAGCCGGCTCATCCACAACCCCGCCATCAGCAGTCCGAGGTAACCTGCGGTAAGTGTTACGACGTACAGTATGGTGCTTGTCATGTGGGGCAGGGACAGGTCAAGCAGCCACCAGTTCAGAAAGAACAGCACGCATCCGGCTACCAGCGCCGCATAGATTTTGGGCCAGGTGATTTTTTCACCCTTGACTCCATGTGTTCCCAGGCAGGATATTGCCAGTAAGGTCACAGCCAGCAGCTTGGTCCAGAGGATGCAGTTGAAAATGCCGGTCGTGTTGTTGAAATTCACCAGAATCCGGTCTGTCACCTCCAGGTTCAGGTTCCATGCGGTGATACTCGGATAGCAGTACACATAGACGTGCACCACCAAAAGAAAAATACTCACTGCCCTGCCAAATTCCATGATTTTGGCAAGTGCCCTCAAATCGTCTTCCTGTTGCATAGGGATGGGGATAAATGGTTTTTGAAAATTGTCTTCCGTTTAAATGCCGCGCGACTTGCGTTTGGCTTTCTTCCTCTTTTTCATACGGCGTGCGAAAGCCTCCTCCTCGTAATCCCTTGGGTTGGTTTCCAGGGAGAGGATACCCGCCGCCTGCTCGAGCGCGCTTTCCGGGCCCGCCTTGTGCCGGTGATGCTGCCAGAGTTCCACTGCCGTATGTCCGTTCCGGTCGTTTTCAGGGATGCCGTCCAGCCACCTGAAATAGTCGTTGAACACGTTTGCGGAAAACTCCTTGCCCATGCGTGAGCCGTTGAACACCTCCCTGCGGTCGTGGTCAATGAAGGTGACGCCGTAGATGCGTCCCTGCTCATTCTCCCGGAACACCACGCCGATACGTTTCTGTCCGAGCAGTTCCACAAACCGTTGCCGTGAGTCAGCCTGTTGCAAGGCGCGGGCAATGTCCGCCTGTATGGAGGGAGCCCATTCCCCTTCCTTGAGCGCCTTCAGGTTGAGAAGCATCCGTTTTTCCAGCTGTTCGTTGCCAAAACGTTTTCCAAAGCGGGAGCTCTTGAACGGAGGGCTGACCACCTTGCCGGCATCATCCGTGGCGGCATAGACAATGCCGGTGTAAGGCACGCCGTGGTATTCCCCCCTGACCTGTTTCGCCTCGATATTGAGGGTGGAAAGCAGGGCGCTATACTCCCCGAAGGTCTGGAAACGGTAACTCTCCAGCACCGCCTTGAGGGTGTTGCCAATCTGATGGCGGACATCCCCCAGGGAAGCATCCACTTTTTTCAGTTCCGCTTTCGGATTCCGTTTCTCCGTGTCCGCACCGTTGCGCAGGCCGAAGTCCGCTTCCAGCTCCCGGCAGGCGGTCATGGAACGGCGGTGCTCGTAGGAGTCACTGATCTTTTTCCCTTGTTCGTCCACACAGACACTGACGATATGGATGTGGGCATTGTGGGTGTCGGCATGTTTGTAGACGATATAAGGCTGGTCTCCATAGCCCATCTTCCGCATATACCGGTCGGCCAGTTCCGCCAGTTGGTCGTCGGTCAGCCTGTCTTCCGGTGCCGGGGAGAGCGAGATATGCAGGACGGGCTTCTCCGTGTTGCGGTTTGCCAGCAGGTAGTTCTCGAAAGAGAGCAATGCCAGGCGCATGTCTTCACTTGGCAATCCCAGCCGGTCGGAAATCATGCGGTTCCCCGAAAGAATCCCCGCCGCCCCGGTCGCCACCTTGTTATGGTTGTAGGCCAGTGCCCCGTACAGGCTGGCGCCATGACTTATCTTTGCAACCATTTCCGCTCGTATTCCTGGGTGAGTGCCGTGATTTTCTTGCAGAGAAGCATCAGCTCGACGCTCAGCTTCTCCAGCCTGTAGAGCAGTGACATCGCCCGTTTCTCCCCGAAATTGTTCTTCAAGGCACGCACCACCTGGTTGTAGTTGTTTCCTATTGCCTGGAACTGCTTGTGGAATTCGGTCAGCTTGATGTAGTAATCCATGGTCGCCTTGTCGATTCTCACTACCTTTATCTGTCCCGAAAAGATGGATTTCTTGATGAACAGCGTGCGGTCCCTGGCTCCGGAATCCGCCAGCAGCCTTTCAAATCTGGTGTTCTCTTCGGCGTTCAGGCGGAAGCTGTACTTGCGGTCCGCCGGGTCATTCTTGGGTTTCCTGCCTGTCCTTGTCCCTGTTGTTTTCTCCATAATGCATGAGATTGTTGGTTTGTACTTTTTTTCTTTTCCAGAATCCGCGACTTTGGAGCGGATTCCCCCGCCCGGGGGCGGGCAAGTTGGTCCTTGTCGGACAAAAGACTTTTTGTCGGACAAGGACACAACTTGCTCTGTTCGACGGGTTGCATTGGACTCCGTATTACATGAATGCAATGCACCTTATATGGCAATACCCTCCGGTAACCGGCAATACATTGGTGCAATAGGGTACGCAATGTATTCATGCAAGCGGGCAGGCAGTGCGTCATTGCCATATACCGACAGATGCATTGTCATGTAATGAAACAGGAAAAACATATCCGGACAGATATGAAACCAAATTATACACTCTAAATTCAAGCCTATGAAGAAGGAACCTTTATTTGTCGCTTTGAGCAACCAGAAGGGCGGTGTGGGAAAATCCACGTTCACCGTGTTGCTCGCCAGTTACTTCCATTACCTGAAGGGATATAACGTGCTTGTGGTGGATTGCGATTATCCGCAGCACAGTATCAGCACCATGCGGGACTGGGAAGTGGGGACCATTGAAAAGAGCGTGCATCTGCAAAACCAGCTGGTGGAACAGTTCGGGACAAGCGGGAGGAAAGCCTACAGCATCCTGAACTCCACTCCGGAGGAAGCCCGGGAAACTGCCGGCCGTTTCCTTGAAAAATCGGAACTGGACTATGACCTTGTCCTTTTTGACCTCCCCGGAACTGTGAATGTGCCCGGTGTCTTCCGGTCCGTAATCAATATGGACTATGTATTCACTCCCGTCACACAGGAGAGAATGGTTATGCGGAGCAGCATGGCTTTTGTCCTTGCCATCCGGGAATACATGCACCGTCATAAGGATGTGCCCTTGCGTGGCATCTATATGTTCTGGAACCGGATGGACAAACGTGTGTCCAAAGACCTGTATAACAGCTACACTGAAATTTTCCGCTCGCTGAAATTGCCGGCGATGGAAACCGTCATTCCCAGTGCGGAACGCTACAATAAAGACTTCGGGATGAAGGGATTTTTCTTTCGCAGCACCTTGTTCCCTCCAACCCCTTCCGCATTGAGGGGCAGCAATCTGGACTTGCTGGCAACAGAGATAGAAACCATACTGAAACTTCAATAAGAACAATCATGGCTACCAAAAGAAGAACGGATTACCAGGTGAATGAGGAGGCTTTGAAACGTATGATGGCCGGGGATGTAACAGCATTGGACAAAATGGCTTCTCCCGCTGAGGCTCCGGAAACAAAAAGCCGGCCTGCCCCTTCCCAGGAGAAGCAGGAGAAGAACTCCGCCGGTTCTCCCAAACAGCAGATAAGAAAATCCACGGATGAGGCATCCGGCCCGGATGAATACCGGCAACGGTTTCTGAAAGAGAGGCTGTCCGGTTCAAGAAGGCAGACCTATATTCACGATGCTTTGTACAGGACTGTTGCCAAATTATTGCCTGTCATTGCACCGGATATGTCAGTTCCCATGTTTTTAGGCAGTGTCCTGTCGGACCACCTGGAAAGATATCAGGATGTTATCAATGAAATATATAACCAGGAAGCAAATCAAAACCCTTTGGAATGGAAGAAATAGTTTATTTGTCAGTAAGGATCGGCTGTGCCGGCTACTTGTTATACAAGTTATGGAATCAGAAAAAACGGATCCGTAAGATTTGCGGGCTGCTCTATACCCCCGGGAAAAAGGAGAAGGAGGAAGAGGGAACATCGTGCGGTACAGGACCGGGCGATGTGATGGGGGCTACCCGATTTGTCTATCTGGACGAAAACGCGGGTACGTTTGCCGCCCCCTACATGAGCCAGCCGTTGGAAACCGGGAACGATTATCTCGGAGAGGAAGAGGCGGTGCCGGAGAATGAGGTGGAGTGCGGGCTCCCCCTGGAAGAGATGAGACTGTTGAAAGAGGAACAGGAAAGACTGGACGAACAGGCTCCCGTCACGGAAGGTATCGCTCCGGTAATCACGTCCGATGACCTGCTCAATGCCGGCGATGTGCTGCTTAATCTGGATGGCGCCCAAATGAACGAGGAGAAAAAACGCCGGGCTGCTGTCACCTTGCATGCCATCCGGGAAACGGATATGTTTGAACTGATTTCATCCCAGGTGGAGAATAAAAGCCTGATTGAGGAGCTGATAGACCAATATATCGGCAATGACGGAAATGTATTGCCGGTGAAAAGAAAGAAAAAGGAAGGACAGCCGGAACATGCCTGGAGACAGTTTCTCTGAACCCGGCGGCAATCAGTCCGATACGAAAGGAAGAGGCTTTGGAAGCACCTGCCTTGTACCGCTATCATGGTTGCCTGTTCCCGGTTCCTTTGTCATACCTGGCTCTTTAAATGTCCATATATTTTGATTATTCGGTTGGTAACGGATTCCTTTCCGGAATCAAATAGAAGCTAAGATGTTAATGAAAAATAATTCATTACGTTTATCCTATCTTTTTCTAAGAAAAATATTGTGTTTTTGAATGGAATCTGTATATTTGAGACAGATTTCAAAAATGAATTATAGAGCCGTGATTTATCAGGAAAAACGAATGTCAGTATCGCGGCTATGGGATTTGAATAACCGGTAAGCTATATCGGCATTGCAATATTTTAAAGGAGTGAAATGTTGCAAGTATGAACTAACTCCAATTTTAAAGGCTATGGGAAAACAGATTGCCAAACTAGGTATCCGTCCGGAAGACCTGAAAGACAAGACGGTCACTTCGGAACAGTTGGAAAAGACGAAAGGCGGGAAAGCCGCCGGGTCTGAAGAGTGTGTATGCTACTGCGGTTGCTATACCGATGACTCCGCTTTCGGTGTAGATTTCAACTGGTGGTCAAGAGACTGGGATTGATTCCTGCATTGTACGATGCTTTGTAAACAGATTAGCCACTATGGAAAAACAAAAAGCGAATAAGTTTCCCCTGGTCAAATTGTTCACAGTTGACGGGGCGTCCTGTTATTTATATGACGGCAGAGCGAACATGTTCCTGTCGCTGTCCGAGACTGAGAAGAACCTTGTCTGTGAATACATGGCGTCGTATGGAACTACTGAAGGAGAGCCTTGCCCGGCCTCCTTCCCTTCCGGTGCCGCCGCTTTCATCGCCCGTCTTAACGGAAACGGCATCCTGCTTCCGGGTCCCCTGGAAGCGAGGACACCTTCAGGAATGCGTGGTGAGGAACAGTTATGGCAACAATGGGAGGAGGAAGCCATTCCCAAAAAACTGACACTGGAGATGACCAATACCTGCAATCTGCGTTGCAGGTATTGCCCCTATACAATCAACGAGCAACGCGGACAAGGAAAAATGCACGCCTCCCATCACTTGAAAGAGGAGGATGCCCGGAAAGCCATTTCGGATTATTTCCATGAATACACACGTGTTTTCCGCAAGGTGGAACCGGAACACAGGACGCTGTTCCTGAAACGGAATCCTCCCGCCGTCAGTTTCTACGGCGGAGAGGCGCTTCTGCGTTTTTCACTGCTGGAACCGTTGGTGAAATATGTGCTCTCGCTTCCTTGGGAGGAACACCATATACCTGCGGAGAAGGTCGTATTCCACATAACGACCAATGCCACGCTGCTGACACGGGAGATGGTGGAATTCTTTATACGGTATCATTTCACCCTCGCCATCAGCTTCGACGGTCCGCCGGAGGAGAATGACAAGTATCGTGTGTTCAAAAACGGGCAGGGTACGGGAACGGTGGTGGAGCGTGCCCTTGACATGATCCGTGAGGTTTCGGAAGAGTACCTGCTGAACCATGTACACATACAGGCCGTGCTGGCCCCCGAATATGACCATGACAAGGTCGGCAGATACTTTGAGGGGCGTAGCCTGAACGGTTGTTATGGCGGGGTCCGTCAGTTTTCCTACCTGGAATTCAGCGATTACAGTGAAAGCAAGAAGACGGACAAGCAACTGGCGCAGTTCAATATCCGGGAGCGGATCAAGGAACTTTATGAAAAGGGCCTCTCTCCGGAGGAACGGTACCAGTATATTCTTCGTGACCCCCTGATCAGCGCGTGGCTGCGGTATGTGTACGCCATTCTGACCAAGGTCGGTGACGCACCCTCACACAAAGCCGGATATTTCAATTCATGCTATATCGGGCGTACCAATCTGTTGCTTGACACATACGGCAACCTGCATCTCTGCGAACGGTCGGATTTCTCCATGCCTGTCGGTGAGGTGAACTCGGGCATCAACCGTACCGCCGTCCGGCAAATGTACCGTGATTTTTTTGAGAAGACAGACAGCCCGTTCTGCCGTTCCTGCTGGGCCGGCCGCTTCTGTACCCTCTGCACCGCCGCGCTTATCAAGAACGGTGCGGTTCAGGAACCTGACCGTTCCATTTGCAGGAGCTTGCGGCACGCACAGGAGAAACAGATAGAGGACTTGCTGTATATCAAGGAGTATTATCCGGAAATTCTGGAACAGATGGAACGTATGTATTTCCAGGCGAATGACATAACGCTCGGCGCTTTCCATGCCTACGTCAAGGAACAACAAGACGTCGCCCCATGAGATTCAGGGTGTCCTACCAGCATGACTCCATGCAGTGCGGTGCGGCGTGTCTCCGTATGGTCTGCAAGCATTACGGAAAGGAATATGCCCTTGACTTTCTTTCCGAGCAATGCGGTTGCATGATTGACGGGGTTTCCTTGCAGGCCATTCGCGAGACGGCGGAGGACCTGGGATTCCGGACATTCGCCGTATCGGTTGGTCTGTCCGAATTGCAGGCCGGATGGTGTCCCTGTATCCTTCATTGGGAGCGTAATCACTTTGTCGTCCTGTACAGGATTCATAAGGATAAGTATCATGTTGCCGATCCGGCCAAAGGGACGGTCATATACCGGAAAGAGGATTTCCTGAAGCGTTGGGCGGGAGACGGGGAACAGGGAATCGCCTTGTTACTTGAACCCACACAGGCTTTTTATGACTTCTCTTCGGGCATGGAACCAAAAGTCCCGTCCCCTTTCCGTTTTTTATGGAGGTACATAGCTTCTTATAAAAAAGCATTTGCATCGGTCGCCTTGACCCTGCTTGTCGGCAGTCTCGTACAGCTGGTGCTTCCGCTGCTTGCGCAAATGATGGTCGACAAAGGTATCGGTCATAAAAATATCCCGCTTGTCTATCTGATTCTCGGCGGCCAGCTGGTGCTTGTGCTAGGTTCTGCCGCCATGGAGTTTGTCCGCAACCGTCTTCTGCTGTTTGTGGGGATGCATGTCAATATATCATTGATAACCGACTTCTTCGCCAAACTGTTCCGCCTGCCGATTTCATTCTTCGAGACAAGGACCACCGGGGATCTTTTGCAGCGTATCGTCGATCACCGCAGGGTGCAGGATTTTCTTACCGGACAGGTTCTCTCCGTCTTGTTCTCGGTAATGGTCTTGTGCATATTCATGGGCGTCCTGTTTTCATATAACAGCTTCCTGTTCCTTGTCTTTCTGGCGGGAAGTATCGGCTACGGCCTGTGGACCATGTGTTTCCTGCATAAACGCAAGTTGTTTGACTATATGATTTTCGAGAAACAGTCGGCCAGCAACAACAAGGTATACCAACTCCTTACTTTCATGCAGGAGATAAAGCTGCAAGGCGGCGAGGGAAGGCGCGCCGGGGAATGGGAGGCGTTGCAAAAGGAGCTTCTTGACATCCAGATGAGGTCTTTGAGCCTGCAACAGTTCCAGCAGACAGGCGGGATATTTATCAGCCAGTCCAAGAACCTGGTTGTGACGGTCATTGCCGCCGTTTCTGTCATTGAAGGGGAGATGACTTTGGGTATGCTGCTTGCCGTGCAATTCATTATCGGGCAGTTGAACATCCCGATTGAACAACTGATGCAGTTTCTCTATAATTTCCAGAATGTGCGGCTAAGCATCGAGCGTATCAGCGCGATTCATGGGAAGGCGGAGGAAAGAACGGGGAAAGAGATACCGGAACAGCCGGAGATTTCCCGAAAGGATATCCGGATTGAACACCTGGATTTTAAATATAACCTGCATGGCAAAGCCAAGGTGCTGGATGACATAACGCTGACCATTCCGGCACAACGTACCACCGCCATCGTGGGCGCAAGCGGAAGCGGAAAGACCACCCTTGTCAAACTGTTGCTGGGCTATTTTGCTCCTACAAGCGGAAATATCTTCCTGGGAGACACTCCCTTGCAGGATTATGATATGACATCGTGGAGGCACAGCTGCGGCGTAGTGCTGCAAGACAGTCATGTGTTTTCCGAATCTCTGGCAAGGAATATAGCAGTGGAGGACAAGCATATAGACCGTACACGTCTCCGGACTGCCGCCCGTCAGGCCAACCTGGAAGAGTTCATAGAGAAACTGCCCTTGAAATACCAGACGATGGTGGGGGCTGAAGGCGTGGGGCTGAGCCGGGGACAGGAACAGCGTATCTTTATCGCCCGTGCGCTCTATAAGGACCCTTCGTTCGTGTTTCTTGATGAGGCTACCAACTCGCTGGATGCCAACAATGAAAGAATCATTACCGGGAATCTGCTGGATTTCTGCAAAGGAAGGACGGTCCTGATAGTGGCCCACCGGTTAAGCACCATCCGTCATGCCGACAAGATAGTCGTTCTGCATAAAGGCAGGATTGTCGAAGAGGGTACCCATGACGAATTGTGCGCCCGCCATGGGCATTATTATGAGTTGATTAATAACCAGTTGATTGCTATGGGGTGAAATTGCATTTTTTTCAACGGGCGGAATACGATTAACAGACACAATATACCGATTATAGTCCGTCACTTTTCAACCTGAACAAGCTTCCGACAGTTTTAGTCTGCGATTTTCTCACCGATATATCCTATATAAAAGATCTGTTCAGATTCATTTGGACAGAAATGTATTCGTCCCGCACCGGGTGTAAAGCGTGAATGCCAGGAGCAGAGCCTGGTCTCTCCATCCGAAAATAAGATTTTCAATTGTGGCAACCTGCTGCGTGTCTCTGATTCCGGTGTCGTTTTATATTTGAACTTTTCCGGCGAGACAGGTGAGGTGGAGTTAGCCGCCACTCTTTCCAAATCCGATAATCTCCAATAAATTTGTTGTACAACAGCCGAATCTTTGATTTTATTGAGCTGATCCGATGCCTGTTCTGCAAATTTAAGATGCGGAAACAATTTGGCAGTTCGTTTCGCCAATACCTTCCCGTTGGTTGGTATATTAATCTTCTTTAGGAGAAAATCCCTATGCGTTTCGACTCCATCCGGAGAAACCACATGCTTGCATCCGGATGTGAGCGGCAGTTCATTTCCATCCTCATCCAGCAGGCTTATATCCACGTCGTAATTTCCATTGTCCCAAACGTCTTTTTGCCTGAATCCTAAAGCAAGCGTATTTTCCATTGCTTCCGAGGCCCATCCCAAACCTTTACATGGTATCCCATTATAAGAGAAACCCAATACGTTGTACTTGTCTTCAAGGCTGTCGACAGGCTCTAAAGTGCACAATTTGGCAATCAATACGGATTTTAAATCCTTGTCAATCACAGTTTCATTATTCAAGACCCTGTTCCATGTCTGTCCGGGAAGCATTCCTTTTCCTATTGCTTCATTTGTCATACGCACGTTTGAAACGCCTAATTCCGACATTTTAGACAAGCACCTGCCCAATAACGAGAAAGCGTCTTGGGCGTCCTTATTGTCTGAGAATGCTCTCACACTCAATTCATTAAGATATGCTTCCATGTTTTCAGTCAATTAGCCGGGTCAGTACATCATCCCAACTGTCAAAGAAATTTTTAGGACGTTCGTTCAATTTCCCCTCATCCGTGATTTGAATTTCATCAATATAGGTAACCTCCATATCATCGCCTGCTCCAAAGTCTCTTTGGACAAAGATTACATTCAAATCCTCCTGTGAAATGACTTTTTCTTTCCTTGCCAGCCTTAAACTGTTCAATATATGGTCACTGTGTGATTCTATTATGATCTGCACTCCCTTGCCGGCAGCCAGTGCCATCAGTTTGCCCAGTTCCACTTGTGCGGCCGGATGCAGGTGTGCTTCCGGATTTTCAAAAACAAGCAGGTCGTCCGCCTTTGCCCTGAGCAGGGCTACAATGACAGGCAAGCAATAGGTGAAGCCAAAACCGACTTGCAAAGCCGAGTACTTCTTGCCTTTGGTTCCCGCCATGCCATATTCAAGCCTGATTTTATCTTTGTCTATTTCTGTCGTATTTGCTTTCAACGAAGGAACTTGCATGATTTGGGCCATCCACGCATTCACATTTTCCGTCAGTTGTATCTGCTCTTCTTTCAGGTTGGGATGTCGCATTTCTTTTATGCCGATCTCCTCATTAACCGACAAGGCGTTGTTCAGGTAAGCCGGAGTAAGTTCCCCCTGTATGCCTAATGAGGTATTGTATGCCCTGGCCTCCGATTTGTTATATTGGGCTTTGGGTCCCCACCGCTCCGCTTCCAGAAATATGAATCTGTCATCAAATAAAGAAAGCCCGTGAATATCGCTGCCGGTATATGTATAGCCGACTTCCTCGCTTCCGGCTTCATTGGTGTCCAGTACCCATTGATATTCATTACCGTTATCTTCTTTGATGGATATGTATACACTTTTTTCTTCGGCGAATGTGTAACATATATCTCCGGCAGATTCCAGGTTGACAAAGTCATGCTTCAAACGTAATTTTTTTTTCGGGTTGGATAAATATCCCAATTCATAGTTCTGTTTGAGGAACAGCAATGACTGTATAAGGGTGGATTTTCCCATACCATTGACACCTGTTATCAAAGTCAGAGGTTTTATGTTGAAAGATTCCTCTTCAAAAACCTTAAAGTTCTTAAGTCTTATTTCCTTTATCATACTAAACTAAGTAAATTTCCTGATAAATCTATTCATTGTATCAAATCGTTTGCGGACGGCTTCTTTTGAAGTCTTCCGCAGTTCCTTTCCGCATAAAAATTCTTTTTCCTCAAAAAGCCGTTTGTATTCCTCTTCAAACCGGTCCGATTGCCGAAGCAAACTCTGATATTCATTATCATTCAACCGGGATATTGTATAAGAAAAGGCGTCAAATAAATTCTTGTTTATCCGTTTCCGTGTGGCTTTGATATTGATGAATGTAATGTCCCCCAGTACATCGTAGCAGCGTTGCATTACAGTTTTAAACCGGGCTGTCTCCCTCTCAAAATCATTTTCAGGCAATGCGGAAAGAGCATCCATCCCTTTATCCAGGAAATCGTCCATGGTTTCTGTGGTATCAAAGAATGGCCGAAGAAGCCTGAAGGCGAAATATCTGCATACAAGTTCCCGGTCGGACATCCCTTTTTGGCTCATCATTTTATGGGTGGCTTGCAGAAATTCGTGAGATTCCGCCAATTCGGCAATGCACTTTGACACGGAACCTTGAAAGAAAGCATTTCTTAGCTCCTCCCTGTTGCGTTGTTTCCCTATCTTGTTTATTCTCTTGAAAATATTGAACTTTACAGCATCAGGAGTGCCGGGGTTGATAACATAAGCTACTATGTTTGTAGATTCAATCCGGTTTCGTAAGTAAAAGGGGATGGAGGAAAAAGACATTCCCTCGCATTCTTTGCTGAAATATTCCAATCCGTCCAACACGAATTCATTTTGGAGGAACTTATGGAGTGAACTGATCCGCTGTACCCCGTCGATTACTGTCCATGGGGTTTTGCTTCCATCCAGGTATATTAACTGGATGGGTAAATTTGCCATAATGGATTCTATAAACGAACTTCTTTCTTTGTCATTCCAGACATTTGACATTCTTTGCAGTTCCTCCGTTCCAGGTATACATAGTTTACCCGTTTCAACCATCTTTTCCAGTTGACTGACGGATATGTATTGCAACCTGATGTCTACGTCATCAGGGCTGAACAATTGCGGGAAAACATACTCCATTCTCATTATAATCCTAATTATCAATTAGCCTATATATACCTGTCTGGGCAAAAATACAACAAAAAATCATGATTGCCACCTTGTCTTGGTAATATTCTGATTTTATTTGCAAAGGTAAAAACATTAGTCTTCTTAATTTTCAAAGAAAAGTGAGCAATCACGCAGATAAATCTTGTATCATACAAAATGTAGTATGAATTAGGCAAATATGTTATTGCTATGACATCTGATGACATGTAGTGACATCTGATGAAACCTCTGAACCATAGCCTGTTAACACCATTTATCTTCGCCGTCGAATTCAAATTTATGTCTTACCCAAACGATTCGACAATGAAGAGAAGAATCCTTTTTTCCATGGTGTGCGCGGTGATTGCCGCCCACGCTTTCGCGCAGGGCCAGGGCCTTGCCGGTATCAACGAGGCGACCAGCCTCATGACCTCGTATTTCGACCCCGCCACCAAGTTGTGCTACGCCATCGGCGCCGTGCTGGGACTGGTGGGCGGCATCAAGACCTACGGCAAGTTCTCCAGCGGAGACCCCGACACCTCGAAGACCGCCGCCAGTTGGTTCTTCGCGTGTATCTTCCTGATCGTGGCCGCCACCATCCTGCGTTCCTTCTTCCTCTAAAGGCATGGAGTATCCGGTAAACAAAGGCGCGGGCAATTCCGTCGAGTTCAAGGGGCTCAAGTCGCAATACCTGTTCGTCTTCGCGGGCGGGCTGACGGTGGTGCTCCTTGCGGTGGTCATCCTCTATCTGGCAGGTGTGGACCAGTGGATATGCATTCCTTTCGGAATTGTGTCCGGCGGTCTGCTGGTATGGGTGACGTTCCGGCTGAATGCCCGTTACGGTGAATACGGGCTGATGAAGCTGCTGGCCGGGAAACGGCACCCGCGCTACCTGATTCACCGCAAAAGAGTTTTCAGATTATTCACGAAAAGAAAGAAGAAACAACCATGAGAAATGTATTGAAAGCGGAAACGCTGGAACGCAAGTTCCCCCTGCTGTCGGTGGAGAACGGCTGCATCGTGAGCAAGGATGCAGACCTGACCGTGGCTTTCGAGGTGGAGTTGCCCGAACTGTACACGGTGACAGCGGACGAGTACGAGGCCATGCACGCCTCCTGGATAAAAGCCATAAAGGTACTGCCCGAACACAGCGTGGTGTGCAAGCAGGACTGGTTCGTCAAGGAGACCTACCGCCCGAAAACCGGCGGGGAGGAACAGAGTTTCCTTGCACGCAGCTATGAGCGGCACTTCAACGAAAGGCCCTTCCTGAACCACAGATGCTACCTGTACCTGACGAAGACCACCCGTGAGCGCAACCGCCGGCAGAGCGACTTCAACACCCTCTGCCGCGGCTTCCTGCTGCCCAGGGAGATAACCGACAAGGAGACGGCGGAGCGTTTCCTTGAGGCGGTGGAACAGTTCGAGCGCATCATGAACGATTCCGGGCACGTAAGGCTGCGCCGCCTGGATACGGACGAGGTGACCGGCACGAAGGAACGTCCCGGGCTGGTGGAGAAGTATTTCTCCCTCTCGCTGGAGGACGGGACCGCCGTGCTCCAGGACATCTGCCTTAAGCCCGGACGGATGCGTATCGGCGACAAGCGGCTCTGCCTGCATACCCTTTCGGACACGGAGGACCTGCCGGGCAAGCTCTCCACCGACATGCGCTACGAGCGTATGTCCACAGACCGGAGCGACTGCCGGCTGTCCTTTGCCGCCCCCGTGGGGCTGCTGCTGTCGTGCAACCATATCTATTCGCAATATGTGTTCATCGACAGCGCGCAGGAGATACTGCAAATGATGGAGAAGAACTCGCGCAACATGCTCTCGCTGTCGAAATACAGCCGGAGCAACGCGGTGAACCAGGAGTGGACGGAAATGTACCTGGATGAGGCGCACGCCAAAGGGCTGCTGCCCGTCAGGTGCCACTGCAACGTCATCGCCTGGGCCGAGGATGCGGAAGAGTTCCGCCGTATAAGGAACGATACGGGCAGCCAGCTCGCCATGATGGAATGCACGCCGAGGTACAACACCGTCGATACCCCGGTGCTCTACTGGGCGGGCATTCCCGGCAATGCGGGCGACTTTCCCGCCGAAGAGTCGTTCTACACCTTTCTGGAGCAGGCGGTCTGCCTCTTTGCCGGGGAGACCAATTACCGGAACTCGCCCAGCCCGTTCGGTATCCGCATGGCGGACCGGCAGAACGGCATCCCGGTGCATGTGGACATTTCCGACCTTCCGATGAAGCGCGGCATCATCACCAACCGCAACAAATTTATCCTGGGGCCAAGCGGAAGCGGCAAGTCCTTTTTTACCAACCATCTGGTGCGCAACTATTACGAGCAGGGCACGCATATCCTGCTGGTGGACACAGGAAACAGCTACCAGGGGCTGTGCCGCATGATCCATGACCGCACCCGGGGAGAGGACGGGATATACATCACGTACGAGGAGGACAACCCGATATCCTTCAATCCGTTCTACACCGACTCCGGGCAGTTCGACGTGGAGAAACGCGAGAGCATCAAGACCCTGATACTGACCTTGTGGAAACGGGAGGACGAGGCGCCCACACGTGCGGAGGAAGTGGCGCTGTCGGGCGCGGTGAACGCCTATATCCGGAAAATATCGGGGGACCGCAGCGTCAGGCCGGACTTCAACGGGTTCTACGAGTTCGTGTCGGTTGACTACCGCCGGATGATTGAGGAGAAGAGGGTACGTGAGAAGGATTTCGACATTGACGGCTTCCTGAACGTGCTGGAACCTTTCTACCGGGGAGGCGACTACGACTTCCTGCTGAACTCCGACAAGGAGCTGGACCTGACAAACAAGCGGTTCATCGTGTTCGAGCTGGACAACATCGGCAGTAACAAGGTGCTGCTTCCGGTGGTGACGCTGATCATCATGGAAACCTTCATCGCCAAGATGCGCAGGCTGAAAGGTGTCCGCAAGATGATACTGATAGAAGAATGCTGGAAAGCGCTGATGTCCGCCAACATGAGTGAGTATATCAAGTACCTTTTCAAGACCGTCCGGAAATATTTCGGCGAGGCGGTGGTGGTGACGCAGGAGGTGGACGACATCATCTCGTCCCCGATTGTGAAGGAGGCCATCATCAACAACTCCGACTGCAAGATACTGCTGGACCAACGGAAATACATGAACAAGTTCGAGCATATCCAGCGGCTGCTCGGCCTGACCGACAAGGAGAAGGGGCAGATTCTCTCCATCAACCAGGCGAACCATCCCGGACGTTCCTACCGGGAGGTGTGGATCGGGCTGGGCGATACCCATTCGGCGGTGTATGCCACGGAAGTGAGCGAGGAAGAGTATTTCACGTTCTCGACGGAAGAGTCCGAGAAGCTGGAAGTGCAGCGGCTGGCGGAAGAATCCGGAGGAGACCTGGAGGCTGCCGTCAGACGGATGGCGGAGAAGAGACGGGAAGAACAGAGACAAACATCAACCTTCAAACAAGAACGATTATGAGAAACAGACCCTTTGTGAAACTGGCGGTGTGCCTGATAAGCATGGCCGCCCTGATATTACAGAGCTGCTCGGAGAGCGGTACAGACCGTGACAAGCTTTGCGGCTCGTGGACCAGTGTGGAAGGCAAGCCGGACGTGCTGGTATATAAGGAAGGAGAAGCCTACAAGGTGACGGTATTCGCCCGCAGCGGCAAGACACGCGTGCTGAAACCGAAGACCTACCTGCTGGTGGAGGAGAACGGCAACCTGTTCATCAACACGGGCTACCGCATCGATGTGTCCTACAACGAGGCGACGGACGTACTGACTTTCTCCCCCAACGGGGACTATGTACGCAAGGAGGAACGCCCATGAGAGCGAAGTCACTCCTGATAGGGACCGTGTTCGCCTTGTGCGGTACCGCTGCGGACGCGCAATGGGTGGTGACCGACCCCGGCAACCTTGCCCAAAGCATCATCAACATGTCGGACAACATCGCCCACACCTCCAAGACCGCCGTGAATACGGCCGATAGCTTCGCCGAGACGGTGAAAATCTACGAGCAGGCGAAGAGGTATTACGACCAGCTCAAAGCGGTGAACAACCTGATACAGGACGCCCGCAAGGTGCGCGACATCATCCTGATGGTGGGCGACGTGTCGGACATCTACGTGACCAACTTCGGGAAGATGATGAACGACGGGAATTTCTCGCCCCGCGAGCTGGACGCCATCGCCTTCGGTTACGCCCGGCTGCTGGAGGAGAGCAACGGCGTGTTGCAGGACCTCAGGCAGGTCATCAACGTGAGTACGCTCTCCATGACCGACAAGGACCGTATGGACGTGGTGGACCGCTGCTACTACGAGATGCGCCGCTACCGCAACCTGGTGAGCTACTATACGAACAAGAACATTGCCGTGAGCTATCTGAGGGCCAGGAAGAAGAACGACCTGGACCGCGTGATGCGGCTCTACGGGGATGAAACCTCCAAATACTGGTAGCTTATGGTACTTTTGTCGATAGATTTCGCCAACCTGCATACCATACTGGAGACCCTGTATGGAGAAATGATGCCCCTTTGCGAGGAGATGATGGACGTGGGCAAGGGGCTTGCCGGACTGGGGGCGCTCTTCTATGTCGCCGTCCGCGTGTGGCAGTCGATGGCGCGCGCCGAGCCGGTAGACGTGTATCCGCTGCTCCGTCCCTTTGCCATCGGCATCTGCATCCTGCTCTTTCCCACACTGGTGCTCGGCACGCTGAACAGTGTGCTCAGCCCCATCGTGCAGGGCACGCACAAGATGCTGGAGGGGCAGACGCTGGACATGGAACAGTACCGTGCCCAGAAGGAGGAGCTGGAACGGGAGGCCATGCTGCGCAATCCCGAGACCGCCCACCTGGTGAGCGACGAGGAGTTCGACCGGCAGCTGGACGAGCTGGGCTGGTCACCCACGGACGCCGCCTCGCGGCTGGGCATGTACGTGGAAGTGGGGATGTACAATCTGGAGAAAAAAATCCGTGATGCGTTCCGCAGCCTGCTGGAACTGATATTTGCGGCGGCATCGCTGCTGATAGATACCGTACGGACCTTTTTCCTGGTCGTGCTCTCCATACTGGGCCCTGTGGCGTTCGCCTTCAGCGTGTGGGACGGCTTCCAGTCCACGCTCGGGCAGTGGTTCACAAGGTATATCTCCGTCTATCTGTGGCTTCCGGTGAGCGACCTGTTCAGCACCCTGCTCGCCAAGCTCCAGGTGCTGATGCTCCGGAACGACATTCTGGAGTTGCAGGGCAATCCCGACTACTCGATAGACAACTCCAACAGCGTGTACATAATTTTTATGCTGATAGGGATTATCGGGTACTTCACCGTCCCGACGGTGGCGGGCTGGATTGTACAGGCGGGCGGTGCCGGAAATTTCAGCCGCAACCTGAACCGTACCGCCACGAAAGCGGGCAGTTTTGCTGCCGGGGTGGGCGGTTCCGTGCTGGGGAATATCGGAGGACGGCTGAGAGGAAAATAACAGAGACCGGTTTGCGGGATGCGTATGCTGCATACGGCTACTAACGTATGCAGCCTGATACGACTAACGTTAGTAACCGTGCACTACTAACGTATGTAACAAGCCGTCACTAACGTATGTCATCAGGAGCACCATACGTATCCCGCCGGAAGAAAGAAAAAATCAATCAATCCAAAGAAACGATTCATACATGGAATTCAAGTCATTGACCAACATTGAAAGCAGCTTCCGCCGCATCCGGCTGATGCTGGCGGTCTTCACCGGCTGCTGTGCGCTCGTCACCGGCTATGCGCTGTGGAGCTCGTACCGCTTCGCCGAGAGGCAGCGTGAGAAAATCTACGTGCTGGACGGCGGCAAGTCGCTCATGATGGCCCTCTCGCAGGACCTTTCACAGAACCGTCCCGCCGAGGCGAGGGAGCACGTGAGGCGCTTTCACGAGTTGTTCTTCTCGCTCTCGCCCCAGAAGGACGCCATCGGGCACAACATCAACCGCGCCCTGCAACTGGCGGACAAGAGCGCCTACCACTATTATGTGGACTTTGCCGAGAAGGGCTATTACAATCGGCTGATTTCGGGCAACATCAACCAGGTGGTGCATGTGGACAGCGTGGTGTGCGATTTCGCCGTTTATCCTTACAAGGCAACGACGTATGCCCGCCAGATGATCATCAGGGAGAGCAACGTGACCGAGCGCAGCCTTGTCACCTCCTGCTCGCTCCAGAACACGGGGCGCTCGGACGACAATCCGAACGGGTTCATCATCGAGCAGTTCACCATCCTGGAGAACAAGGACATAAGGAGCACGGAGCGATGAAAAGAGGATATGCCAGCCTGAGACGGGCAGACGGCCGGATACGGCTGTTCTGCCGCCGCCTGACAAGAAGACAACGGAGTCTGGTGACAATCACCGCCTTCCTTCTGTTCCTGGCCGCCTGCCTGTACACGATAGTCTCCGCGCTCTCCGGTCCGGGAAAGAGTGACGGAACGATGAGCATAGAACATATCCGGCGGCTCGACTTGCGGCCGGAAGACAATACCAATCCATCCAAACAACAGCTACGATGAAAACGGATATACAGAAGATAAAGAAACTGCTGAGACTGTCGGGTGACGAGCCGCTGACACCCGAAGAGAAACGCCGGCGTGCGAAGTTTGTCATCTACCCGCTTTTTTTCCTGATGTTCGCGGGGGCCATTCTGCTGATATACGCCCCGACACAGAAGGAAAGGGAGGAAGCCGGAAAAGGCCTGGGCTTCAATACGGAGATTCCCTCGCCCGAAGAGACCCGCATGGAGGGCAACAAAGTCAGCGCCTACGAACGGGATGTCCTGGCGAAAAAGGAGAGAAAGCGCAAGGACACCTTTCAGGAAATGTCGGAACTGTTCAACAGGAAACGGAACGACACCCTGCGTGTTGCGCAGGGCGGAGCGAACGTGGAACTTCCCCCGGAACCGGAAGCCATGACACCCCGCAGTCCGGTGCGTTCGTCCACGGAGGCCTACCGCAACATGAACCGCTCGCTCCATACCATCCATGAGCCGCGCGACCATCCGCAGGACAAGGAGCTGCTTCGGCGCATCGAGAGCCTGGAAAAGAGGCAGTCCGGGGAGCACCCAGACGGCGGCGGGCAGTCACTGGAAGAGAAGATGGCACTGATGGAGAAGTCATACGAGCTGGCGGCCCGTTACAACGGGAAGCAGACGACCGCCACTCCGGCAGCCGACCGGAAAGAACGGACCGCCGCCCGACCGGTGAAGCAGGTGCGGCAACAGGTGGTGTCCTCCCTGTCCCGGCCTGCGAATGACGAAGAGGGGATTGCCGGAGAACGGAATACGGGATTCCATACCCCCGTCGGCAAGACGCTCTCCCCGGACAGGAACACCATCGCCGCCTGCGTGCACGGGACGCAGACCGTATCGGACGGGCAGGCCTTGCGCCTCCGGCTGCTGGAACCCATGGCGGTGGACGACCGCCTCATACCCAAAGGCACCCTGCTGACCGGAAGCACGCGTATCCGGGGGGAACGGCTGGACGTACTCGTCGAGACGGTGGAATACAAAGGGGCGGTCATTCCGGTGGAGCTGGAAGTGTATGACGCCGACGGCGGGCAGGGAATACTTGTCCCGAACTCGCTGGAATACGATGCCGTGCGTGAGATAGCCGCCAACATGGGAACCTCGATGGGGAGCAGCATCAACATCTCGACGGACGCCGGTGCGCAGATAGCCTCGGACGTGGGGAAAGGCGTGATACAGGGCGTGTCACAGTATGTCACCAAGAGGATGCGGACGGTGAAAATCACGCTGAAGGCCGGGCACAGGCTGCTGCTCCATACCCCGGAGTAGAAAAAGAGAAAACACAATTATTCAACAACCAACCAACAACAATCGGACATGAAGAAGATTCTGATGATGTTTGCCCTTCTGACGGGCTTTGTAGCTGCCCATGCGCAGCAGAGTAGCGGAGATTATTTTGAAGGGCTGAGCCGCAAGATAGGCTTCAGCCAAATGATACCTCCGCATGGCCTGGAAATCACCTACGACAAGACGGTGCATGTGATTTTCCCCTCATCCGTCAAGTACGTGGACCTCGGTTCCCCCAACCTGATAGCCGGCAAGGCTGACGGCGCGGAGAACGTGATCCGGGTGAAGGCCACGAGAAAGCATTTCCGTAACGAGACAAACATGAGCGTGATTACCGAGGACGGGAATTTTTACACGTTCAATGTCAAGTATGCCGACGAGCCGCTGCTGCTGAATGTGGAGATGTGCGACTTCATCCATGACGGGGAGGCGGTGAACCGTCCCAACAACGCGATGGAGATCTATTTGCAGGAACTGGGCAACGAGTCGCCCAGGCTGGTGCGTCTGGTCATGAAGTCCGTGCACGGACAGGACAAGCGGAGAGTGAAGCACATCGGCTGTAAACGCTTCGGCGTGCAGTACCTGCTCAAAGGGCTCTATGCGCACGGTGACCTGCTTTATTTCCATACCGAGGTAAGAAATTCCACCCACGTGCCTTTCGATGTGGACTTCGTGACCTTCAAGATCGTGGACAAGAAGATAGTGAAACGTACCGCCATGCAGGAACAGGTCATCTGTCCGCTGCGTGCCTTCAATTACCTGACCCGTGTGGACGGGAAAAAGAGCGGGAGAACGGTGTTTGCCCTGCCCAAGTTCACCCTCCCCGATGACAAGAAACTGGTGGTGGAGATGTATGAGAAACAAGGGGGACGCCACCAGTCCTTTGAGATAGAGAATGAAGACCTGGTGCGTGCCGAGACTATCAATGAACTGAAAGTGCGATGAAAAGGTATGTGTATATCACCCTTGCGCTGCTTGCCCTTATGGCGGGGCAAGCCCATGCGCAACGCTGTCTGCCGGGAATGAAGGGTGTCCGTCTCACGGCGGAAATGGCGGACGGCTTTTACTGCGGAGCGAACCGGCACGATGCCGGTTACGCCTTCTCGCTGGCCGTTTCCACCTACACGAAAAAAGGAAACCAGTGGGTGTTCGGCGGGGAGACGTTCCGGCGCAACATCCCATACAGGAACACGCATATTCCGACGGCGCAATACACGGGCGAGGGCGGTTATTACCATACGTTCTTTTCCTCGCCGGGCAAGGTGTTGTTCCTGAACCTCGGTGTCTCGGCCCTGCTGGGGTATGAGACGGTAAACGGCGGCAAGAAACTGCTGGATGACGGTGCCGCCCTGCACAGGTGTGAATCGTTCATTTACGGCGGTGCGGCGACACTGGAAGCGGAAGGCTACCTGTCGGACAGTGTTGTCCTGCTGTTCCGGCTGCGCGAGCGGTTTGTGTGGGGCGGCGCCTGGGGCCGCTGCCACTGCCAGTATGGAATTGGCGTCAAATACATTTTCTAACCCTGAAACAGATATATACCTATGAAAAGAAAAATCCTTGATTGTATGATGGCGGCCTGTTGCCTGGCTGCCGCCCTTTTTTACCTTGTCTCTTGTGACGGCGGGCTGGATGTCCGGCAGGAATACCCGTTTACGGTGGAAACCATGCCGGTAGCGGACGGGATAGCAAACGGTGAGACGGTGGAAATCCGTCTGGAAATCAGACCGGAAGGCAACTTTTCCGGAACGGTCTATACGCTGAGGTACTTCCAGCCGGACGGCAAGGGCAGCCTGAAGATGGAGGACGGCACGGTGCTAAAGCCCAATGACCGCTACCTGCTGAATGAACGGAGATTCCGGCTGTATTACACTTCGCAAAGCGCGGATGACTCGCAGACCATCGACCTCTATTTTGAGGACAACTGGGGGAATATGCGGCAGCTGACCTACGGTTTCAATGTGAATGATGCGGAAAACAACGTCCTGGGCAATGAGTAGGGCATGGCTCAGGCTGACGGCCGGAGTGTTTATGGCGTTTGTAGTTTCCTCCGCTTTTGCCCAAGGAAAGGGGGAAGTGCCGGATTCACTGTTTGACAAGGCCGTGGAGTTCATCAAGCGGGCGGAAGGCTGGCATCGGGGACAGATGCCTTACATCGGTTACGGGCATTGCTTGCTTCCGGGGGAGACATTGACCGAGAACCTGAGCAAGGCACAGGCTGATTCGTTGCTGAGGAGTAACCTTAGAAAGTGTTGTGATGCGTTCCGGGAGTTTGAGAATGATGCATTGCTTTTGGGCGTTTTGAGCTATAATGTGGGCATTTTCAGATTGAAGGGCCATGGCAGGATGCCGAAAAGCCGGTTGATACGGAAGCTGGAAAAAGGGGAGCGTGACATCTATGAGGAGTATGTTTCCTTTAGGTGCTATAAGGGGAAAGTGATTCCAAGCATAGAGAGAAGAAGAAAAGCCGAGTTTGCGCTTTTCTATATACCTTGATTATAAAAAAGCCGTGAACGACGATGGGGAAATCGATGTACACGGCTTTTTTTCCTGCAATTTTTACTCATCTTCAAATCAGTATATACGGCTGGTTATTCCAATTTGTGCTTTAGATTGAAATGATAATGTCTTGTGGTATTCCCGTATAATATGCTATTTTTTCCACTGGTATATTATCTTCCTTCATTTTTATTATTATATCAATGGTTTCTCTGGTAAGAGAAGATGGTATAGGAGTGAACAGAATATCTGACAGTTTATTTATGGCTTTAATAACTCTTTGCCTGTCTGATTCCATTTTTAAATTTATACCACTGAAAGTAGAAAGTTCATCATGCAAAATGAGATAGTATATTCCGCCTATTATCAGTGCGGATATAGTTACAATGTCAATATCCGTATCTGAGAACAGTTTTGAATATTTTTGGCATAGAGGCAATGTATGTAATTCTCGTAACCGGGCGGTACGCTGACTGGTTTCATTATTATTAGCCAGTTCCCATTTCAGAAGCTCTTGCATTGCTTTGTTCTCCGATAAAGAATGGAACAATCCTGTCAGAATGTTCGTGTACAATTCTTTATCATTGCTTGATTGTTTCTGGGACTTTATGATATCATTGAACCAGTAATCGTACTTTTTGACATACTCATCAATAAACTTGTTCAAATCCTCATATCTATGGTAGAATTGGACAGGTTCGATTTCTGCCAAATGTATGATACCGGTAACTGTCAATTTTGAAAATCCATCATTTTCAATCAATTGATTTGCCGCATCAAGTATACTTTCTTCTATGTCCTTTGCACTTCTTCGCTTTCTCCTTTCTTTCATTGTTCCTTTTTTATTTTTATATCTTTATTTATATCATTAAGAGCGTTGATTAAAGCATCCAACTGTTCATGTTCATGCGTGGCAAGAACACTGACCCTTAATCTGGCCTCTTTGGTTCTTACTGCCGGATATACAATTCCAATTGTAAAGATACCTTTTTCCTGTAACATTTTAGCTATTTCATAAACTTTTTTATTATCTCTTATCATAATGGGGAAAATAGGTGACACGGATTTGCCTATGTCAAACCCTTCGGTTGTCAGCCGGCTCCTGAGGTAATCGGTATTTTCCCAAAGTCTGGCTCTTATTGCCGGTTCTTTCTTTATTATTTCCAAAGCTTTCAAAATGGATGCGGTTACTTGTGGTGTAGGGGCTGCCGAGAAGACATTGCTGTCCGCATAAAATTTCAGGTATTGTATTATCTTTTTTGAGGCGGCGGCAAATCCTCCCACACAACCAAATGATTTGCTGAATGTTCCGGTGATGATATCCACTTGCCCCAAACAATTGAAATGTTCTGCTGTTCCTCTACCGTTGGCTCCCATCACACCTATTCCGTGTGCATCATCCAGCATCAACATAGCTTCATGGGTTTTGCAAAGAGAAATTATTTCCGGGAGCAAGGACAAATCCCCATCTTGTGAATATACCCCGTCTATTATTACAAGTCTGGTCTGATATTGATCTTTGGTTTCTTTCAGCGTTTTCTCTAAATATTCCAAATCATTGTGTCCTATTCGCTTTACATTTGTCCCTTTTAATCCTGCCATTGCGCTTGTATGGATATAAGGATCCACTAACGCAATGTCATTTTGACCTAATAAGGCTCTTAATATCCCTGCATTTGCCCCGAAACCGGAAGAAAACAGCATTGCGTCCTCCTGCCCTACAAAAGATGCGATTTCTTGTTCCAGTTGTTGATGTATATCGAGATAACCACCTATAACCTGTGCGGCACAAGCACCTGTTCCATACTTGATAATAGCATCTATTCCAGCCTGTTTGGTTTCCTCTCGTTGTGACATTCCCAAATAGTCATTGGAGATAAATGCAGTGACAGGTCGGTCAAAGTCTTCAATGGTCATTGTTGACCCGACTCCTGTCTGGGAAGTTATCCAATAGCTTTTGCAACCAAATTCATTTAATTGATTGATGTACTGCTGGAAGTCGTCAGCTCTCTCGATAGCGTTCTTCTTTAAAGAAAGTTCAAAGTCTTTTAATGAGTAATAAACATTTTCCATATTAATATAATTTAGATTGTATAGTACAAATATAGATATTATTTATGCTTATCAACATATAATGGCAAAAAACATCTAAAAATGTTATTTTATATACAATATAGATTGTATATTTGTGCTGTAAACAATAAAAATAAGGATATGAAAATGGATTTTAAATTAAGGTGGGTGCAGTTAATTGCTCTTTTCTGCTTGATTGGAGTATGTTCAAGTTGCTTGGATGATGATAAGCGCGAAGATTGGCGTGAAACTATAAACTTATATGTAGCATCTCAAACTGCGGATTTTTATCCTCAGGAATTTCCAAGTGGAATTGAACCATTGGAAGGTATTCAAGTAAAGGAAAACATAGAAAATGAGTGGACTGTAATACATATTGATGGTATTGAGGGGTTTGTATATGAAAATGGGTTCGAATATTATTTGAAGGTTGAAAAAATTCATTTAGGCAACCCTCCTGCTGATGGTATGGATATAAAATATAAGCTTATAGAAATTATATCAAAAAAGTAATTTATCCTATGTTTAACATTAAAACGAACTTTATTATGAAAAGAAATTATTTCGGTTTGGTTAGCATGATTTCATTGTTCTTTTTGATTTCGTGCGAAAATGAGGAGTTAAATAACAATCAACCGATTTCGTCAAAAGAAAAATCGGTTGAGAGTGAATTAATAACTCTTAAGTCGGGTGCTACCGTGGAATTGAAAGACGGAAAATATTTTTGGATGGGAGATGTTATGCTGTCCAGTGCACAATTGAAGCAACTGGAAGAAACAGGGGACATTTTTATTGAAAGCCAAGAAATAGGAAAAAATGAGGGGGATTTATTATCTAGTCCTGCCACCGGTTATATATCTGTTCCACAAAATATAAACACACGCTCTACTGCCATTTATCCTACCCCATATAACTTATGGGCTATGGTAAGATTTACTTATGCAAAAAGTGGTACGGGAACAACATTGAACTCTTATACAAGAAGCCTTGTCAAAGAGGCACTTGAATATTGGGAAGCTCATACAAATGTGAGGTTTTATAATGCTACAGACCAACCTACAATTGACCCAACTTATGGATTTGCTTACCCTTATGTGAATTTTTGTGATGGAAATTCTAATGCTTCTTACGTAGGTCGTATTGATGGAAGGCAAGATTTAACATTGGTTCCTTATGGATGTTCTGTGGGGACAGTTATACATGAAATAGGTCATGCTATTGGATTGTTACATGAGCAGTGTCGCTATGATAGAGATAACTATGTCACGGTTAATATAAATAATGTAAGTTCTGAAAATAGACATAATTTTGATAAACGGACTAGTAATTATTTGTGTACAGGTGCCTTTGATTTTGAATCCATAATGTTGTATTCTTCTTATGATTTTGCAATAAATTCTTCTATTCCAACCATGACAAAGAAAGATGGAACTACATTTACTGCTCAAAGAAATAGACTAAGTGATTTAGACAAACGCTTCCCAAATACTTATTATTTACCATATACAGCACGTTCTGATGTATACAGAGAATTGGATGATGTTGTTTATGATAGTAATAATAATAGATTGACAGAGCAAGAAAGATTGCAATTACAAGCTCAGTTGAATAATGGAAATCCCAATCCTCCTGCCGGTGGGCGTATTCCAAATGAATTTTAAATATCTTTTATAAATAGAATTGAGGGTCATGCTATGTATGACCCTTTTTTAACAGATAATTATAATAAATTGTAATGTATGAGAAAATTATATTTAATTAAATTGCTTATTGTCGTGATTTCTTTTTCTTCGTGTCAAGAATCAGAAAATGTAGAGTCTATATCCAAATTGACAAGTAATCCTTATAAAATAAGTGTAGATGAAGCAAAAGATATTGTTTTAGATTTTATGCAAGTATTTCAAGGTTCAGATAGTTGTAAAACAAGAACAAAAATGAGAAATCTTGAGATTGAAAGTGTTGAAATTGTTGATGCAAATAAAGTTATTACTAGAAGTGTTGGTATAGAAGATACCTTACTTTATGCTGTTAATTTTTCTAATAATGGTGGATATGTATTAGTGGGTGCTGATAGGAGAACTGAACCCATTTTTGGAGTCATAGATAATGGCTCTTTTTCTGAGAAAAGTGTTGAAGAAAATCCTAACTTCGCATATTTCCTCAATCTGGCATTAGGAAAAGCCGTATATGATGTTAAAACTAGTACTACTAAGGCTGTCAATCCGGGTATAGGTGATTATGATAATGTTTATGGAAGTACTTACCATTTGACAAGCAAATGGGGGCAAGGTGCACCGTATAATGTATATTGTCCTGGCCCATATACAGGTTGTGTGGCTGTAGCTGTAGCGCAGATCTTATCTTATTTCCCTGTTATTGGAAATGTTAGTTGGCAAGATAATTTTGCTTCTGGAAGTGCAATTCTTCATTGGAATCAAATACAAAGTGATTGTTTTAAAAATGATGGCAGACTGAATACGTTTACAACTCCACAATCAGCAAATGAGATTGCACATTTAATGAGATATCTAGGTGTTGTGTTAAAAGCTGAATACAAAGATGACGGTACATCCATGGAGTCAAAAGATGCTATAAATTGGATAAATGATTGGACTTCTTTAAAAGCAACAAAACTGAAGGAATATAATGCCAATGAAATTTTTATGGCTGCAAATTTCTTTTCTAATAAATTAGTTTATATGAGAGGAAATAGGGGGAAAAATGATTTTTTAGGAATTACTATAAAATATACAGGTGGTCATGCTTGGGTGGCTGATGGTGCATTTTCAGCAAGAAGGAAAAGTGATAATAAGTTTGTGAATCTTTACCATTTTAACTGGGGATGGGATGGAAGTAACAATGGTTACTTTTTGGCTGCCGTTTTTGATAGTTCTAATCCAGCCATTAAGGATTCTGAATTGCCCGGATACTTAAGCTTGGATGATGATGGAACACCTGGTAATTATAAATATAACGTGGAATATTCTGTGATAGAGAATCCAAATATTTCGGGTGGTGGAACTATTCAATAGTAACAGCTATGTATTATTCTAAATGCATACTATGTTTCATATCTATAATATTCTTCTTAGTTTCATGTAAAGAAACATGTGATACTACTCCTTTCAATTTTCATTGTTTGATAAGGGTAGTTGGTGAGGATGATAGTTCGTCTTTTAAAAAGAAGCCTGATCAAATATACAAGATTGTAACAAATTTGTTAGAACCACGTAATGCTAAAATAGTGAATTTTGTTTATCTGGAAAATTATGATTATATTGATATTCAAGTGCAAGAATATACTTCTAACATAAAAAATGGCATTGTTATCTATGTTTTAGAAATCCAATATCCGAATGGGATTCGAATATCAAAAGATACAATTAGGGTTGAATATAAGTTTGAGATGAACCAATCTCATATGATTAGTGCATTTTGTAATGACAAAGAACCGAAATACATGGCAGAAGACGTAATCGTATTTGAAATGAAGAACAAATAGATTTAAAGTTATGTAATGAGTAAATGTAGTAGATTTGCTTAATGTGAATATATAGAACTTTTTTCAGGCGACTGACAGAAACCGCTTTCTGTCAGTCGCCTGATTATTAGATGTTATTTATTAGTTGGTTTTTACCCGGTTCATAAGTTGTCCCGATATCTCATGCAGTTCCCGGCACCGTTCCGGCTCCTGTTCCCGTGCGAAAGCGGTGATGCCCTGCGTCAGCTTCCACAGGGTGGCCCCTCCGGTCACTCCGTCCTCCGGATTGTTGTTCATCAGTAATTTTTCCACTTCGCGCCCTTCGCTCTTCAGCAGGCCGCCTTTCTGCACCAGTTGTTTGAGCTCCTTGTCGAAGTCCACATCTATTTCCGAAGCGCCCTGTATTTCGATGGCTTTCTGTATAAGTGTATCCTTGTTGTACAGTCCTTTGGTCAGGTCCGATACCGCCGATACGGTGGTCTGCGTGTCCAGCTCGTAGGTTTTCTGTGACAGTGCCAGTGAATCGGGCAGTCTTGCCCCCAGATGCACCTGCCGCATGACGGATTCACGTACCATCCCGTTCAGGCATGCCCCGTTGAGCAGGAACGAACGCATGTCCACGGATCCGTTGCCATAGTCGGAAGTGGAAAAGCGTGCCCCGGCAAAGATGATGACCGTCCCGTTCTTTCTGGTGGGAATCTCAATGGGTGTGGGCAGGATGGTCTCGCACCAGACCTTGGTGTCATTCATGTAGGCGTCCGATACGACCGCCCCCTGATTGGCCGCCTCCCGGATGAATGCGGTCAGGATATCCACCGAATTGAGCCGCCGGTACGAGTCGGACAGTACGCCCCGCACTTCCATGCCTACCGCCCGGATAAGTACCCGTGTGCGCGCGGTCCAGCCCGAATGCTCATTAAGGATGGTGGCGCAAAGCTGTTTCTGCCATACATCGCCACCGGACAGTTCGCGCAGGTACTTGGCCGGCACCCCCATCTTCTCCGAAATCTGGCTGATGGCATTGCCGTGCAGACTGAAATTTCCCTCCGGCATGGTCATTTGCACCCGGTCCGACGCGCGGAATGAAATGACAGGCTGTTTCTCCTTGCCGCGCAGGTTCACCCCGATGGGGGCGATGAAGTCCTGCGCTATTTTTCCTTCGTCAAGCAGCCGTGCGATGGTCTCCATGACCCCCTGCCGTTTGCCTTCCACCATCCGTTGTACCTTGTTTATGACCACCTGGTTCAATCCCTGCTGTTTTTCTACCGATGCAGGATTCGGCATTACTGTTACTTCCATATTCTTGTTTTTTAATGATAGGTTTATTTCTTTATTCTCCATCCGTTCCTGTAATGGATGGTCCTGATTCCGGTCCGCACATACCCCTGATTCTTGTCATGCCTGTATTCGTACATGAGCAATGCATGGTTTATTGCGGGCAGCTCACCTTTCTCCCTCAGTTTGTCCAAATGCGGCTTTGCCGCCTCCAGGCAGGAAAACCCGCCGAAGAAGCGGTTGCCCGCCATGTTGTAGAGTTCGATAAAATCATAATTTGTTCCCATGGCCTGTCTTGTTTTGGACGGGAGGTTCCATCCCGTATTTTTTCATGAAGCGGATATATTCCTTCTCACTGTATCCGGTCGTTCCGAAGAGTTCGTAGTAACCGTGTATGAAGGTCTTTTCCGTTCTTGTCTTGTGGGGACTGGCGCTCTTGTGGCAGCAGACAATGTGCCGGACAAAGCGGTAGCACTTGCACAAGTCCTCCCAGATGGTGTATTCCCTGTCCGTATGAGGTTCGTAATAGCCGCAGGAGAGGTTGATGCAGGATACGGACAGCCCCCTTGCCTTCAGGGTATGCACGTCCGTGCTCAGCCCGCTTGCCGGGTGATACCCGTATCTCCCGGGACTGACGGTCTCCAGGAATTCCTCCGAGCAGAGTTCCATCCCGTGGACTCTTGTAATGATGTCACCGTTGCCCTTGCGGTCACATCCGATGACGAAGCGGCAGTCCGCAAAGAAATCCATGTCGGCTTTCCGGCTGCCTATGCATCCGTTTTCTTCCTGTACGAAGAAAGCACATTTCATCGCCTTGAAACTTTCCAGGCACTTCAAACAGACCCAGATGCCGTTCTTGTCATCGGCACCGATTCCGGTCATCCGTCTGTGTTTATGGTCGTATCCGACAATCATCGATTCCGCGACAAGGTGGGCTGCATACGTGCCTGTCTTGCGGCGGTGCACTTCGTCCATGTGTGCCACGACACAGGGGTAGCTTTTCCGGTTGCCTTTGACCGCGTAGATGTTGCCATGCCTGTCTTTCCGGTAAGCGATTCCCATGCGTCTGAGCTCGTCCGTGATAAACCGGGCCATCCGCTTCTCCCCGCCTGAGGGAGAAGAGATGTTGTAAAGGGCCATTAATCTTTCCATATTCTGATATTTAAGAGATGAATAATTTCTGAATTTGCAGGAAGCTTTTGAATCCGGGTATGGGCCGTCCCTTTTTGAACAGCGTGGAGGGATAGATTTTTCCCTTGTATTCCACCGGAGTCCCTTTCATGATCGTGCCGAAGGCCGTTTGTGTATAATAGAGGGGGTAACACACGTTGCAGTACAGTCTGTTGCTGTCCTCATGTATGCCTCCGCATTGTGGGCATACATACCTCAAGGCTGTTGCACACCCCTGTGTGTGCTGGCAGGAGGCGATTGCCGTACAGCCGTTGTGATTGGTCAGTTCCAGCCTGCTACCGTTCAGGTGGATGTAATGGAACGTATCCAGATAGGGAACCCCTTTTTTGTGCCACCGGAATGCCGGCACCTTCACCGACAGCCGGGCATGTACCTCCGTGCCGGGTTCCTCTGCCATTCCGGGTATCGGGCTCATGCTGATGAAATCTTCCGGATGCGTATAGTCGTTGTATTTCTTCCGTAGGTTGATGCCGAGGCTTCCCGCCTGCTCCCTGATCAAATCCATGACAAAGGCGTGTGACGTATAGATGCGGTCCAGTACGGAAACCTGTACGGCCGGCATTCCGGTTGTGTTCCACACGGCTTTCCTCCATACGACGGCCCTGCCGAGCACGTTGTTGCCTTCGTCCCTCGCTACCAGGATGCCGGCACCCGCGAAGTTGGCGTAGAAATCCGCCGCATTGCGCGCCTTGTCTTCGTACCGCATACATGAATTGTGCAGGGTGGACGTGTCACCGTCCGTAATGGAACTGTAGTTGGATTCCTGATAGGCGTCCAGAAAGTCATTCATTCCCGTATGCAGCCTGACGGAAACTTTGCTGTCGAGCGTGATGGCGCTGCGGAAATAACTGATCTCGCAGGATGTGTATTCCCGCAGGTTCTTGAACTGTTCGATGAAGGTGGATGGTTCCAGGTCTGTCCGGTTTTCAGGGAACCAGGGTGCCTGAGGGTTGTTCCTGTCCGGGAAATTGGGATGTTCCGGGTCCTTGTTGAAGGCGGTGAACACAATCCGGATTTTCCGGAAGGAACCGCAGTCCGTCCATTTCCGTTTGCTGGACAGGAAATTATAGGATCCGCGGATAATCTCCTGCGCCGGGCGGTTTTTCTTCAACTCGGACAGGATGTCCGCCGCGATCACACTTCCGTTTGCCGCCGCATGCGTCAGACGGGATTTCAGTTCGTTGCTTGCATAAAGTCTCATGATATTGTTTTTTTAGAAGTTAAACATGCGGGACGGGATACCGGGGCATCCTTCCGCTTTTGGAATTGTACCATACGCTGTTTCAGGCCGGAAAGGGGGATGTTCCGGCTTGTCCGGTATTCGTCCTCGCTCATTTTCCGGATGGTGGGAATGCCGGTCGTCGTCAGGACAGGATTCACGAACCATCCGTCCTTGAAGTCCTCGGGGAGCAGGCTGTCATGCTGGATGACCTCGCCCACGCATCCGTGTATGAGCATGTTGCAGACGGTCATCAGGCAGCAGGTACGGCTGATGTCCTCCGCAACCAGGTAATTGCCCAAATTGCGTACGTGGTACGCCAGTAGCAGCCTTCCGCTTCCGCAAGTCGGGTCATTCATCCGTTTGCCGGTCGTTTTCTCATCCGTACCGGTACATTGTACCATCAGGTCACAGATGTGCACGGGGGTGAAGAACTGTCCGTGCGCCTGCTGCCCGCCCCGGGAAGAGAGGGCCATGAACAGGTCACCGAACGCGTCGAACCACTCACGGGTCTGCAATTCCCGCTGCATGAGCTGTATCCATCCGGCAAGCAGTTCCATGAAGAAACGGTTCTGCTGCCGTTTGTATTTCCAGTCCTTGACGGGCGGCGCACCGGGTGAGAACCCGTGGGTGACGTAACGCAGGAAATCGTTGAAGACGGACATCGGCTCGTATCCGTTCGAATATGCGAAATCGCAGATAAGCTTCTCAAGCGGACGTAACGCTTGCGGAGTGTTGTACTGTGCCATATTATTCTGATTTTTTATAGATGGTTACTGTATGCCCGTCATGGTCTGTCCGTATCCTGACGGGGGAAACACCAAGGAAAGAGAGGTGGGTTTCCGCTTTCAGCATGTTCCATTCCCATGCGGGGAGTTCCTTCCATTCCATCCGGTATCCCCATAGTATGAACAGGCCTTGGCGGAATCCGTCGAAAAGTCTTCCGTGCAGGATCCCGACCATCCGGTCCAGTTCTTCCTTGGAGTAGACAGTGAATGATTCGTTCCGGTAAATGAACGCGCCTGCCGGCTCAATGTCCTGCCGGCGTTCGATGAGGTATTTTGTCCATTCTTTTGTGGTGTACTCTCCGTACAAGGGTTCAGGTTCCGTATATTTCCATGCCCTGACGGATGTGTGGAACAGGACCGCGCCGTTCTCGTGTCTTCCGGTATGCCCCCATGTCCGGAACTGTTTGCCGCGGATGCCGTCCGGAAGTAATAATCCCGGGTCTGTCGTAACCCAAGGTCCTCCTTCCGTGTTATAACAGGTCCGTCCTTCTTTCTCATGGCAGAACGGCATCCGGGGAAGAAGGCAGAGCTGGGCTTCCCGGCCATCGCTTCTTTCAATGTGCGCCTGCGGATAGTAGTCGCCGCCACGGGTGGTATAAGTGACGGTGTCTCCGGCTACGGGTGCCGGGTTCTCTTCCCGCTCTTTCCGCATCCTGAAGATCAGCCGGTTCACTTTCTCCACATCGCGCTCCTCTATGGAACATGCGCATCCTTCACGCTCATTGAGCCGGACCAGGCTTTTCAGGTCATAAAAGTTACTGTATTCCATGTCATGACCGGTTTTGTTGGTACAATCCGACCTGGCGGGCAACCATGTCACAGAATTTCTGTCCGTTCTCCTTCTCGCTTCTGAAATAGGCGATCATGTCCCAGAGGTTCCGGTTGAAATAGCCGGTCCATTTCTCGTAGTAGTGGTTTCCGTCGACCTTCCCGAACGTTTCCTCGAAAAGCGCGGGAGTCAGTTCCTCATCCCCGTGATGGTTGTATTGCCACAGGGAGACAAGCAGCATTTGGTTGTAATCCAGTGTTTCCATATCTGTTCTTTTTTAGTGAGACATCTGCCTACACGGGTAGGCATTTTTATTTCTTGATGTCTTTCCTGTCTGTTTGCCGGGGATTGTGCAAGGCTTGGCGAAAGAAAATACCGGAGCGGAGCGAGGATGATTTTCTTTCAGCCAACCCAGCCCCTGCAAGGGGCCGCCTTGCGCAATCATCCCGGCAAACGGCTATCTTTACAGCAAGAAATGAAAAAGCGGACCTCAGCTTTTCAGTTCTGAAGTCCGCTTTCCGGTCATTTTGGAATTTCATGCTTTCAAATGAAAGGCAAGGCGGTGTCTTCCAACATGGGGGCCAGCATCCGGCACATCTCGTAAGCCGCCCTGTTGCGCCCGTCAATATGGTTCGGCTCACGTTTTGCCATACTGATGATGCATGCTTTCATCACTCTGAAGAAAGCCTGTTCCAATGTCTTGTGAAAATAGGGAAGGGTTTCGGCGAAACGTTCCGGATTGAACCCCATGTCATTCAACGCCTGTTCCAGTTTCCTGGCCGTCTTGTATTCACGGCTTTCCTCCAGTCGTTCCGGAATGTCGCCGAAACGGGCTGTATGCAACTGGCGTTCCAGCTCGGTAACGGCTACTGAAAGTAGCAGTTGGATGGCGGCGACATTGCCGATTCCGAATTTCTGACCGTCGGTTGTGTGGAACTCGATTATGTCCACAGTACCGTTTTCCTGCATTCTCTTGTAGTGGGCAAGATTCTCGCCCAACATTTTTGCTTTTTGATTGTCCATAATCTTATTTTTTGAATTGGTATTTGATTCGTTCTTGTGTAGTTGTTTTCAGTCAATCCAGAATGTGCCGCAATGCGGACATTTGGTTCCACATGGGAAACTGTTTATATAATAGGTGTTCCTGTGACGCTTATGGTTCATGTCTCCCAAGGTGCATCCGCCTTCCCGGAATCTTTTTTCATAAAGGGCTTCCTGTTTCTGATGCTCGCTCATGCGGCTTTTCCGCATGGTGGACTTCAACGGATTCATTCCGGTTTTCCATCGGGTGGAATCACACCAGCTGTTCAGCATCCCGCAGATTTCATTGGCATAGGAATAATGCACTTGGGAGTCCGTAAAGAGGTTGTCCCTGCAAAACGGGAGGGTGATGTCCGTTGGCAGCCTGACATGGTATCCTGCACCGTTGCGGCTGTCCGCAATGGCAACGATGACATCTCCGTAGAACCGGATGCGCTTGAAATCATTTCCGGTATCTCCCGTGAGCAGTCTGGAGAATATGGCATTGAAATAGATGCGGAGCTCGCCTCCGTATGGGGCATTGGCCAGAAGCTCATGAAGTTCACCAGCAAACTGTCCTTTCTTCAGCTTGAGCGCCCGCCTGATTTTACGGAGGGAGATGGCTTCGGACTCTTTGCGTGCGTTACTTCCGTACACGTATCCTTCTATCTCCACTCCCAGGGAATAGAACATGTTGGTGACGGCGGAGTTGTCTATCAGCTCATCTGTCGGATCGATGCTGTTCCGTTCGTAAAGCAGGTCTTTTATGCCTTCTTCATTTCGGGCATATTCGTCGGCTTTTCCGTCCGCTTCCATGGCTTTCCTTATATCTGCAAGATACCCTTGCAGGTTGTCGTGCTCCTGTTCGGCATACCATTCCCAGACCTGTTCTTCCAATGGATGGAGGCTGTTCCGGCGGATACACCGTTCCTGCAAGTCCTCACGGCTGTCCAGATTCTCATTGTAGTCCACATAATAGAGGCTGACATATCGGGGGACATAGTCTTTCCAGGATTTCGGGGGCATATTCAGACTGCTTTCCGTCCGGTGACCACCTGATGATTGTGGATGGTTTTCTGTCAAAATTGTTGTGTTCATTTGTCTATTCGAATTATTGTCCGGCAAGGGTGTTGACTGTACGCATTTGGGAAAGTTGCAGTTTCACCACCTTTATTTTTTCAATCAGTTCATTCTCTCTTCGGAATGACGGGGTACATTTTGTACGCCGCATCCCGGCTCCCCAGGGGATTTTGTCACACGCCTTTCTCAGGCGTACCCTTTCGGTGTCCAGGGCGGACTCCAGACGTGCAAGTTTGCGTTGCAGCGATTCTTCGGTCATTGTTTTCATGATTCCATCATTTTTTTGAGATATGGCGACTCCCATTATCGGGCTGTCGCCATACCGGGTTGATTATTCAATTTATATTTCCGCCTTTTCTCTTCTGATATTGCGTAAGGCGTATAGCAGGTACAGGAACAAGTCCCTGTCATAAATCCGGAAGAAGAACGGCTCTTGTGTCTCCTTGACCGTTCCGGTAAATGATACGGACTCCCGGTTCATGGGGAACTGGAGAAGTTTTCCGTTTGCCAGCAGGGTGTGCCCTTGTTTTTTTACTTCTTCCAGAAAGGTTTCCATATCATCCCGCCTTTTATGTCCGGAGAAATAGAGGAAATGATGGCGGCGCAGGTTGAGCAGGATTTCCGCCATGTTTTTTCTTGCGCTTCGGATATCCGGCTCCTCATCCGGACCGGTGACCAGGTTGCAGATGAATTTTTTCTCTCCGTCCGTATCAGTGAAGAAATAGGGTGTGAGAAGATACTGCCTGTTTGTTTTGCCGGTAATGGCACAGGCCGGCTCTTTGGTGACACCGCCTCTGAAAGTGAGGCTCCGGTAATGTCCCTCCATCTGCCTTTCCAGTTCTTTTCTGGGTGTGGTGACGGAGCGCAGTCCGGTGAAATAACGTCCTTCCACATGAAAACAGAATGTGTACAGGTCTCTGAAGCAGGGCTCGCCGATGAAAAAGAAATTTCTGGTATGTCGGACGGGCGGCAGCATATCCATGTTCTCATAGTATTGGCTTTCTGTTATTTCCTTGAACGGAAGGCACTTGGATTTCAAGTGGATACGGAACATCTTGTCTGCCGTGTTCCTTGAGACGGTGACAAGCCGGGGGTTGTCCTCTCCGGCTCTCAGCTCTTCCAGCGTCTTGTGGGTATAATCGCAGTGTATGCCGTCCGACATGGAGGTAAGGAAGCTCCCGTCGAAACGGTACGGGTCGATGACGAATCCGGGTCTTGCATTTTTCATGGCTCAGATGTTTTGAAGGTTCAATACTCTCTTGGCGGCACTGAGGGCATTGGCGGTAAGTTGCCGTTGCCATGCCTTGTTTTTGGGTGACCAGCGGAATCCGGCGGATTTCAGTTCCTTGCGTCTGCTGTCTTCGGGAATTCTGTCAAACAGGATCTGAAGGCGGTCTTCCCCATAGTTCCATACAAGTGTTCCGCCCTCGAACGGCACTTCCTTGCTTTCCTGACTTTGTACCGCTCTCAGCTTTTCGCGCATCCGTTCCGCAAGTTCCGGCAATTGGAAGAATTTGTTTCTTTGGGTGATGACGGGTTTCTTCACCCTTGCGTTATATTCGGAAATGAAGTCCACCGCTCTGCGGACGATTTCCACTTCCCCGTGATTGGCAAGGGTGGAGACCTTGTTCAGGATGCTGCTGACGAACAGGGCACGGCTGTAGCCCCGGCATTGTCCGGTATCAATCCCGTGGATGGTGTCGGCGCTGCTCCTGATGTCGCGTTTGAGCGCTTGCCATGCCTTTTCCCGCTTCTCTTCCTCCGGTCTGGCGGTTTCCTGTTTCCGCTTGACGGATGCAAGGACCTTTTGCCGCCAATCGCGGAACTCCTCATAGCGGTTCCGGTAGCTTTTGTCCATTTTTTCCTGCCTGCGGCAATCAAATCCGCCCCGTCCCGTCACCATCGGGTTGGCGCAGCGCGCGAGAGCCGATAGCTGGGCGGACAGCTTTTGCCGGTAGGCGGTGATATAGGTATCCCGTTCCCCTTCCGGCATGAGTTGCAGGTCATTGTGCAGCTCCTCCCCGTAAATCATGATGTCCGTTTCTCCGCGAATCTCCGGATCGAAAGAACTCCAGGCGTATGCGTCGCAAGCCTGTTTCCACATATCCTCCAGATAGTCCGGATGTTTGAATGCTATGGCTTCCCAGTCTTTGAAATTGCTGGAACGCAATTCATTCCGGTCTTCCGGATTTCCGTACAGATGTACAAAGTGGTGCATTCCGTGATGCTCCTTTCTGAAATGGAACGGTACGGGAGAATGGTCCGTACCCTTTTTCCGGATCATCGTGACCCGGTGTGCGTTCTTTACGGTAAGGTCCGTTACTTGTTCTTCCCGGATCTTTGCTGCTGTCGTTTCAGTCATAACCATTGCTTTTTTGATGTCAGCTGTAAATCATTTCGTCCAGTTCTTCGTCCGGCAGTGTGCGGATTTCCTCTTCCGTGCAATAGTAGGCTATGCTCTCGTCCAGCTCGAAAGCTGTCGGGTCGAGGCTTTTGATGTCATCCAGCAGTTCCTGTTTCAGCCTTTCTACGGAAACCGTATAGTTCCCGTCTTTGCCTTGTACTTCCCGTGCCGGATAACTCTTTTCCCGATAGACCAGCGTGGTGATTGCAGGATTCGTATTTTCCTGTCCTGTTCGTACTTTGTTTACTGTCCTCTTGTTCATACTTCTGCTGTTTTAAAGTTAGACATGACCGGCTCCGTGGAGCCAGTGTTTCGATTTCTTACTTGCCGGGCAGCCCTTTGCCTTGATTGTGCAAGGCTTGGCAAAAGAAAATACCGGAGCGAAGCGAGGATGATTTTCTTTTAGCCAACCAGCCCCTGAAAGGGGCCGCCTTGCGCAATCAGAGAGGCAAAGGGCTATCTTTGCGGGTAAGAAAATGAAAGAATGGCAGGTGTTTATGGATTTTCGGATACAAAAAAAGCCATCCTTGCAGGGACGGCTTTAATGGTGTGTTGTACGTCTATTGCGCCATACGTTCCTTTACATTGTTCATGGCTTCTTTCAGGCTGCTGTTCATGACCCGTGCGTAATGTTGGGTCATGCGTGTGGAGGCATGTCCGAGCATGACGGATACATCCTGCAAGGGAACGTTATTGGCGAGCGTGACGGTGGTTCCGAAAGTATGGCGGGCCACATGCGTGGTCAGATTTTTCTTTATGCCGCAGAAATCGGCGATTTCCTTGAGGTAGCTGTTCATTTTCTGGTTGCATAAGACGGGCAGACAGCATCCTTTTTTCATGCAGACCGGGTGTCCCTTGTATTTCTCCAATATGGCCAGGGGAACGGGTAGCAGCGGGATGTTGCTGATGGAAGACGCTTTTCTGCGGCGCTCCAGCTTGACCCTTCCCTTCCTTATCCACCAGTCCCCGAGATTGTCCTGTACCAGATTCTCATTGTTCAGGCCGGCTACATCGGAGAACGCCAGGCCGGTGAAGCAGGCAAAGACAAAGACATCCCTGACCAGTTCAAGCCGGGGAACCGTGAATTTTTTCTTTATGACGGCTTGTAGCTCGTCGTAGGTCAGGAATACCGGATCGGTCTCGTCCTGCTCCATCTTATAACCGTAAAAGGGATTCTTACGCATCCATTCCTTTGCCAATGCCATATTGGTGAATTTCTTGAAGCATTTCATGTAGCGGACTATCGTGTTCCGGCACAAGCCTCCTTCCGTTTTCAGGTAGATGTCGAACGCACGGATGAACTCCGGTGTCAATTCGTGGAAAGTGATGTCTTCCTTGCCATAATAGGAGGGGATAAGCTGCCGCAATTTCTTCACCACATTCTTATATCGGTTAATGGTGACGGGGGAATAGTCTATATTCACCAGGCTTTCCATTTCCTCGATGCCTTCCTGCATGGTGCCGAGCAGCGTACGCATTCCGGTATCTTTTCCGAAAACTCGTTTCAGGATTAGTTTCGGGGTAATCAGAGCCTGTTCCAATACCAGTTCCTTGTGTTTCTCAAGGGCACGGGCGTGCAATTCCGCAATATAGGTGTTCAATGCGACGGATGCCCTGTCCCTGCCTTTGCTGCATCCTTTGGCCGCGTTCCATAAGTTCAGAGGCACGCTTCTTTGGATACGGGCATCGTCATAGTCTCCGTTGATGGTTATCCGCATCAGTACGGGCGCCTCACCGTTTTTCAACAATTTCGTTTTGAGCACGAAAAAAAGAATGTTCATTGTTCCTTGTTTCATCACTTTTGTTTTTTAGAAGTGTTACATCCAATTGTTTCGTCAAAACCGGATGGCATGAGGAGGTGAGACGAAGTGTTAAATTCGGTGGCTTTTTTGAGCGGCTTGTGGAAAAGCCATAGAAAAGCCATAAAAATCCCATTTTCCCAGGTTCGAATTGCCTTTGGTATCCCGGGTTCGATTCCTTTTTTTCATTCTGATGGGACATTCCGTTGTTTTAAACTTCTTTCACAATTTCAGGCTCATTCGGTCGTGTGTGCAAAATTACTTTTTTACACCGGAGATTGATGTTGACAAATGGTTGAAAAACAATGAAATATGGTGCGTGTTTATGGCTTTTTTCAAAGCCTTAAAAAAAGCCACTGAATTGGCAAAATCCAACTTCACAAATATGTAATGAAATGCGTAGCGAGGGTAAAAAAAGAACCCTTGAACTATCTTTAATTCAAGGGTTTTCTAAAAGTGAAAGCTTTTTTGGTGGTGCCACCAGGAATCGAACCGGGGACACAAGGATTTTCAGTCCTTTGCTCTACCAACTGAGCTATGGCACATATTCGGATTGATGCTGTGCCAGTCTTTGATGGCAGGCAGTACACCCATTTCTATCACCTCGTCACGAAGTGTGCAGAGATGGGCATAGCTTTCTTTCAGTTTGGTTTCTTCTTCGGGCGTGCCGTTCAGTTCCTTATAGTGTACACCGTCTTTGGTAATTTCAGTTTCCATTGCCATCATGATGTGGTCGAAGCCGTGGCTGTGTACATATGTACCGGCAGGCCAGCGGAACGGTTTGCCACCCATCGCTGCAGCTATCATTTCGATAGAGACGTATGCCGGACTCTGGAAGGAAGAACGTCCACGGAGGGCGATGATGTTGGCACCGCCTTTGGTTACCTTAGTCTGGATTTCGACCCACTGTTCTTTAGTCAGGGCAGGGGTACCGATGATATCAAGTAACGGTTTACCGTCCACCTTGGCGGTAGAGGCATATACAGCCATCTGTTCACCATGACCGCCGTAGGTACGGCAATTTTCGATTTTGTCGGGGGCGATGCCGAAGTGCTTGGAAAGTTCACTGCGCAGGCGGGTGCTGTCGAGGGCAGCCAGTGTGGTCACTTGTGAAGGTTTCAGGCCGGAATACAATAGGGTAATCAGACCGGTGATGTCGGCAGGGTTGAAAATGACAACCACGTGCTTCACATCCGGACAGTAGGCTTTTACATTCTTACCGAATTCTTCGGCAATAGCGGCATTGCCTTTCAAAAGGTCTTCGCGGGTCATGCCGGCCTTGCGGGCGGCACCGCCTGATGATACCACATACTTGGCACCGGTCAGCGCTTCTTTGATATCGGAGGTAAATGTGATGTTCATTCCTTCGAATCCGCAGTGGAACAGCTCTTCGGCCACACCTTCCAGTCCGGGAGCATAAGGGTCGTACAGACATAGGTTGGGAGTGAGATGCATCATGATTGCAGTCTGTGCCATGTTTGAACCGATCATGCCGGCTGCGCCGACGATTGTCAATTTGTCATTTGTCAGAAATTCCATAATCTTTTTTATTTAAAGGTGAGTAATATCTTTTCTTGCTGATTGTCACGATACAAAGATAACCCTTTTTGAAGAGAGTTGTTCATAGAAAAAAGTTATCTTTTAGAGCAAAAAGTTATTTCTTCTTTCCGAACTGCTGTATTGTACCTAAATTACTTATCTTTGTTGGGAAAATGAAGATAAGTAAGAAACTATGAGCATTGAGTTAGGAAAGTACAATACGCTGGAAGTGGTGAAGGAGGTAGCCTTCGGCATGTATCTGGACGGTGGCGAAGAAGGTGAAATTCTGCTTCCGTCGCGTTATGTCCCCCAAGACTGTAAGGTGGGAGACAAACTGAACGTTTTTATATATCTTGATAACGAAGAACGTCTGGTAGCCACTACTCTGACACCGTTAGTGCAGGTCGGGCAGTTTGCCTGCTTGGAGGTGGCGTGGATAAACCAGTATGGTGCTTTCCTTAACTGGGGATTGATGAAGGATCTTTTCGTCCCCTTCCGCGAACAGAAAATGAAGATGCAGGTGGGAAAGAAGTATGTGGTTCATGCCCATTTGGATGATGAAAGCTATCGTATCGTGGCATCGGCCAAGGTAGACCGTTATCTTTCCAAAGAGAAGGCCGCCTATGAGTCGGGGCAGGAGGTGGATATCCTGATTTGGCAGAAGACGGATTTGGGATTCAAGGCGATCATCAACGATGAATATAGCGGCTTGCTATATGAGAGCGAGATATTTCAGCCACTGCACACGGGCATGAGGATGAAGGCCTATGTGAAGCAGGTACGTGAAGACGGCAAGATAGACCTGCTGCTTCAAAAACCGGGGCAGGCTAAAGTAGAAGATTTCTCAGCTACGTTGCTGGACTATATCCGTGAACAGGGCGGACGGATAGCTTTGAATGACAAGAGTCCGGCAGAAGAAATCTATGCAACTTTCGGTGTCAGCAAGAAAACCTTCAAAAAGGCTGTGGGAGATTTGTACAAAAAACATCTGGTTGTATTGGAGGAAGATGGAATCAGGATTAGGAATTAGTCCCAGTCATTAGGAATTTCCCTACTTGTAAATAGAGACAATCATTAGGGAGGGGAATTTCCTCTCCCTATTTTTGTCGTACAATAAAAAAAGAAAAGTCATGATACGTCATTTGATATTAAGTGTTTGTCTAGTTCTGGTAGCGTTTCCCGCAATAAAAGCGGCGCCCATAGACGGAATCCGTATAGAAAGTCCATATCGTAGAGTGGTGGTACTGGTCGACGGACAGCAGGTTTGCCTGCCTACTTTCAGTTGTTTTGTAGCCAATCTGCGTGGTAGTTGTCGGGTAGAGGTTTATGAAGCGCCATCCCGTGGGGAGAATTCCCGAAGAGGAAAACTCCTATATGATGAACGTGTGCATTGCTCCATCAATGAAGTGGAAGATATTTTCATTCCAGAGGACAAAAGACCTGGTGGAAACTGGGGTACTTCTAATCATCACAAGCCTGGCAGACCCGGTGACAGACCGTTAGGAGGCGAGCAGCATGAACCGGTGATGTCACCATCTGCCTTCGAACAGTTTATGGGGCTGATGGAAAAACAGAGTTTCGATTCAGACCGTAAGGAAGTGCTCGACCATGCCTTGCTGACCTCTTGGTTCACTACTGACCAGTGTATCCGTCTGATGGATTTTTATCGTTTCGACAGTGAAAAGAAACAGTTGATGAAGAAGATTTATCCTAAAATAGCCGATAAACCGAATTTCTATTATGCGATAGACAAGCTGACCTTCTCGTCGGACAAGAACGAGATAAATGCCTTCATCAAACAATATCATGAGAAGAATAACTAAAAAAAGGAGGGGTTATGAAACGGATTATATTTATATTTCTTGCCGCTATGATGAGTACAGCTGTTTGTAGTGCGGCAATGAGCAACAGCAAAGTGCGTAAAGAGACCCGCTTTCTTACGGACAAGATGGCCTATGAATTGAACCTGAGTACAGAACAGTATAATGACGTGTACGAAATAAACTATGATTTCATTTCCGGTATACGTTATCTGATGGATGACGTTCTTCGGGGGGAGGAATGGGCCTTGAATCGCTATTACGATTATCTGGATGTGCGCAATGACGACCTTCGATGGGTGCTGAATAACCGGCAGTACGGCCGTTTCATGCAGGCCGCCTATTTTTACCGTCCGGTTTATGTAAGTGGTGGTCGTTGGTCTTTTAGGGTTTACATCACTTACACCAACCATAATCATTTCTATTTCCCGCGGCCGTATCATTACCGTACATATTGCGGTGGGCATTATCGTACGCACTATCACAACAGCTATTATCGCGGTCGTTACCATCATCCGCACTATACCGGTTCGTGGAGTATTCGGAATGATAAGTCGTACCACACCAGCCGCCGTTCAGATTTCGGTTCGGTGAACATCCGCCCTAATTCGCATAAGCGTCCGGCAGGCAGGGATGATGTATATACCACGCGACGTAGCAACGGTAGTAATAATCGCATTAGCACAGGTACACGTAACAGCAGTACGCGACGTAGTAGTGTGGATAGTGGCAGAAAGTCGAGTAAAGAGAAAATAGAAACCACAAGAACTAAAAATAATGATAAGAGCCCCAGCCGTAGCAGGGTAAAGACGGCAAGCAAGGAAAGAAGAAATGCTTCCGGCGTACGGAGTTCCGAAAGCCGTCGCAGCAGCTCTTCAAGCACTACCCGCAGTTCTACCGGCAGTAGCTCTTCCCGCTCTTCGGAAAGGAGATAGAAGAACAAAAAACTCCCCTCTTGTCAGCCTGGAGGCAGGGAGAGGGGAGAATCAAACACAACAACTAAAATTATACTTCTTTTTTTATTCAATCGGTTCTCCCTTATAGAAATCCAGAATCTTGGTACGGAACAGATAGTCATACTTGGCTTGCAATTCGTCCGATTGGGATTTCATAAGGTTCTGTTTTGCTTCATTGTATTCTACGGCATTTGCTTTTCCGTTCTCATACTTTTCGCTCATCAGCTTGAAAGACTCTTCGCTGGCAACGGTGGCTGTATGGCTACTGGTATATTTGCTTTCGGCAGCAGCGGCGTTGTACCATGCTTGTTGGATTTCCTTATAAAGTGTCTTCTTGGCATTATCCAATTGCAAGGCATAGTTTTCACGTTGCAGGCGTGCCGTGCGTACCCGGTTACGGGTAGAGAGACGGTTGAAAATAGGTACGCTGAGGTTGAATCCTACATATTTGTTGAAGTTATCGTTCATCTGCTGGCTGAAAGTACGGTCGATGGTAGAATAGTAATTCGTACCGAGACTACCGTTCAGGCTCAGTTGCGGGTAGTAGTTGCTCTGGGCAATACGGATATTGTGTTTACTGCCTTCCAAGCGGAACTGTGCAGCTTGTATGGAAGCCTTACTCACCATGGCTGTTTGGAATATCTCATCCGGAGGAGTGAGAGGGACTAAATCCAGATTGACTGCCGGAGATTCCAGATTGAACCCTTCCGGTGTTTCCAGTTCGATAAGCTGGCTAAGGTCGAGCAGGGCCAACTTATAGTTGTTGTTTGTCTGCACTACATTCATCTCGTCTTGTGCCACACGTGCTTTGGCTTCTGCCAGTTCTGCCGGAGAGGCTTTTCCCAAGTCGGCAAGCCGGCTGATGCGGACATATTGCTCTTTGCTCAATTGCACTTGTCCCAACGCCACCTGGTGGAGCTCTTCATTGAACAGCACCTGAAGGTAGGCCGAAGCTATATTGATGGCAATGTCTTCCTTGGCTTTGTCCAGGTCGGCAATGGCAGCTTTGAGGTTTAGTTTGGCCAATGCATACTGGTGGGGAATTTCCAGACCGGTAAAGATAGGTATGCTGGTATTGACAGACATATTAGTGCCGTGGCTGCTGGTGTTGACGTATACAGTGGAATAGTCTCCCGTATCCTCATTTTTGATGGCTGTTTGCGTACGTCCCCAGTTCCAGCTCTGGCCGGCACTGGCATTCAGGTTCGGCAGTCGTGCCCATTTGGCTGTATTTACTTCGACAGCACTCTGTTCGGCAGCGTTGGCTGTCTGGCGGATACTGATGTTATGCTCGATGGCATAGTCTATGCATTGGCGTAAAGACCATCGTTCCTGCGCCTGCACTGAGATACTGCCGAATATTGCGAGGTATAAGAATATCTTTTTATTCATATCGTATATCTTTTTAAGCTATTCCGTTTGTTAATCCTTTTTCTCTGCACCGCGAATCTTATCCTGGGCACTGATACCGCTTTTGATGGCAATCTTTATGCCGTCACTCATGCCGACCTGGATGGGGCGGCGTTCGAACTTTTGTACCGGTACGCTGTCCGTCATTACGTATACAAAGGTGCTGTCACCATTGAATTCAACGGTACTTTCCGGTACGGCAAGCGTTTTCTGGGCACGGTCCAATACGATTTCTGCGTTGGCAGAATAGCCGGAACGTATCTGTACGCTGTCCGGTGCGGCAATGGCAGCTTTGATTTCAAACTGGTTGGCACCGTTTTCTTCCACACCCTTCGGAGATATGTATTCCAGTGTGGCATCGAACGAAAGATTCTGCAGGGCGCCGATTGTCAGTTTCACCGGCATGCCTTCGTGCACACGGCCCACTTCCGTTTCGTCAATGTTGCCGCGGAAAATCAAATCGTTCATGTTGGCAACGGTAGCGATGGTGGTTCCGTCATTGAAAGTGTTACTCATGATAACCGAGTTACCGACTTTGATGGGTACATCCAGAATCAGACCGGTAATGGTGGAACGGATCAGGGTACTACTGAAAGAGGCGCTGTTCTTGGTGATGCCTTCCTTTACAATTTCCAGGTTATCTTTTGCTGTCTGCAGTTCCTCGCGTGCCTGCTTCACGCTTACTTCCCCTTTTTCGTACTCTTCAGCGCTGATAAGCTTGTCGTTGTACAGTTTCTGGGTACGGGCGAAATCCGTTTCGGCTTGGGCAGCGTTGATTTCCGCCAATCGTACGCGGCTTTCGGCAGAGTTCAATTGTCCCAGTTCGGGTATCACCTTTACTTTGGCAAGCACTTCCCCTTGCTTCACACTTTGTCCTGCTTCCTTGTATACTTCGGCAATGATACCGGAAATCTGCGGCTTGATAAGGACTTCATCTCTCGGTTCCACTTTGCCGGTGGCTACGGTAGTCTTTTCAAGGTCTGTCACTTCCGGAACTATCGTTTCGTATTCTGTTACTTTAGGTTGGGACTTCTGGTACAGAAAAACGAATGTCCAAATGAATAAGGCAGCAATTGCTACCAATAATGCGATTTTCAGAAACTTCTTTGTTTTCATCTTATATTTACGATTTAATTATTTACGATTGATATAGCCATTATTTCATGGCTTACGGTTAGTGGTCTCTCTATAAGTTTATTCATCCCTGATGGCTTCAATTGGCTTGATTGCCATGGCGCGATAGGCAGGTGCCAGTCCGGCAAGCACTCCTAATGCGATGAGGAGGATACAGGTTCCGATAGCCAGTCCGAATGAAACCTGGTAGTGGGTTTTGATAACTCCAGGGTCATTGGCGGCCTTTTCAAGTATTTGCAGTACAAATACGGCAAAAGAAATACCTGCCATACCCGCTATAGTGGTCAGCACCATGCTTTCCGAAAGAATTTGTTGCAGAATGTCTTTAGGACGGGCACCTATGGCACGGCGTATGCCTATTTCCGTTGTGCGCTCCTTGACGGTTACCATCATGATATTCGATACGCCGATAGCTCCGGCAAACAGCGTCCCCAAACCTACCATCCAGATTAGAAAGCGCACTCCAATCATCAGGTTGTCCATCATGGAGAACATAGCTTCCGCATTCAGAAGCATGACGGCTTGTTTGTCATCGGGAGCAATGTAGTGCGCCGCTTTTACAAGACGTTCCACTTCGGGCTGCACGTCTTTCACTTTTACTCCCGGTTTCATGATGAAACATACTACATGCAGTTTCTTTCCGAGGTTGTAGGTCTGTTGCATGGTGGAAAAAGGCAATGTAATGGCTTCAGAGGCCTGCCCTTGTATATTGACATTGCCTTCGGATGAACACATTCCGATAACCCGGTAATAGATACCATTTACCCGGACATATTTGCCGCAGGGGTCTTCACCGGGTTTGAAGAGGCTTTCATAAACACGTTTGCCGATTACACACACTTTACGCGACTCTTTAATGTCGACATCATTGATGAAACGTCCATAGGTCATCTCTTGATGTTCTATCTGTTCATATTCGGGATACAAGCCTTTCACACTACAGTCGTACTTGTTGTCTCCGTAGACAGCCACTTGTCCCCATAAGGCAATGGAAGGCGTGGCAAGCGCCACACCGTCCACATTGCGTACACGGTCTACATCTTCCATCTCCAAATCCCACCATCGTCCTTTGCGAAAACCTTTATAAGCCTCGCTTGTCTTTTGTGCAGCGATAAAGCCCGAGTTGGTTGCAAATCCTTCGAACTGGGATTTTAGTTCTTCCTGCATGCCCTGGCCGCCACCGATAAGCGCCACCAGCATAAAGATACCCCAGAATACGCCGAACGCCGTAAGCAGGCTTCTCGTTTTGTTCCTTGTTATTGTGATGAGGATTTCCTCACACGTATCTATGTCTATTCTCATAATCTTTAATCTGCTCTAAGTGCTTCAATAGGACTGATACTTACCGCTTTCTTAGCCGGGAAGAACCCAGCCAACGTACCCGCTATGATAAGGGTCAGGGTAGCTTGGATAGCAATACTGAGGTCTACGGTGGGATCGGAGAACATGGTCTGCTGGAACATGCCGGCATCCATCGTCTGGCTACCGAAAGCAGAGTTCATCCATTCCGTCACCCCGATGCCTGCCACCATACCGATATAACCGAATAGCGTAGTGATAGTCACGCTTTCCACAATAATCAGCCAAAGGATGGAGAAAGGTTTTGCTCCCAATGCCTTACGGATACCAAATTCCCGGGTACGTTCTTTCACGGTAATCAGCATTATGTTCGACACGCCGACAATCCCACTCAACAGTGTGAAGATACCGATAACCCAGATTGCAGTCCGGAGGATACCCATTGCATTCTGTGTCTGCAGATAGTTGGTGAAACGATTCCATATCCATATGGCGCTCTCATCCGTGGGGTCAAAGCGGTGATTGGTGGCAATAGCCTTGCGGTATTCTTTTTCAAAGGCTTCGTTACTTTCTATGCTGTGCAGGTTCTTGGTTGTAAAGATGATGTTATTCAGCTTGTCTCCTTTATTATAGATGGTCTGCAAGGTGGAGAAGGGGATATACGCTTCGTTTGCCTCGCGGTCTCCCTGGTCATTGTAGAGGCCTACTACTTGATAGGCCACTCCACTGGCATTGACAAATTGTCCGATGGGTTCAGTATGCGTTTTTCCGAAAAGGATATCTGCAGATTTCTTATGGAGGATGATGACTTTACGTCGGTCTTTCAGGTCGTTGTAGTTGATGAAACGTCCGTCCGCTGTTTTCACGGTTTCCACTTCGGTGTAGTTGGGATATACGCCAAGCAGAGAGATATTGATATATTCTTGTCCGAAGCTGACGTTTACATTACTTTGACGCACGGTGGCACCGGCACTGATGACATTTTCAGTGAATTGCTTCTCCGTGTCATCCATGTCCCGGTTGTCCAGTTGGACGCGGCGTCCTTCTTTCAGACCGTCGTATGACTTGGTGGTCCAGCCGGGGAAGATGCGGATAGAGTTCAAGGCACGCTCCGACGCATTTTGCTCGAAGGCATGTATGATACCGTTTCCGGCTCCGAGCAGCACGATGAGCATGAAGATTCCCCATGCCACGGCAAAGCCCGTCAGGAATGTACGCAGTTTGTTGCGTTTGATGGTTCCGTATATTTCTTGCCAAAGGTCTATCATTGATAATTAAAAATTAAGAATTAAAAATTAAAGGGGGAGGGGGCTCTTCCTTTATTATTTCATGAATCCGTCTTTTCCGAACGGGCTTGCATCGTGGTTCAGATTCGTCTCGATGCTACCTATGATACCGTCTTTGATATGGATAATCTTGTCCGTCTGGTTGGCAACACCGCTTTCGTGGGTCACGACTACGATGGTCATGCCCGTATCGTGCAGTTCCTTTAGAATCTGCATCACCTCTACGGAAGTCTTGCTGTCGAGCGCGCCGGTAGGTTCATCGGCAAGGATAATCTGCGGTTGGGTAATGAGGGCACGGGCGATGGCTACACGTTGTTTCTGTCCACCGGACATCTCATTTGGCATGTGGTGTGCCCACTCTTTCAGCCCCAGGCGGTCCAGATATTCCAGTGCCAGCGCATTACGTTTGCGGCGGCTCACTCCTTGATAAAAGAGAGGAAGCGCCACATTCTCCACTGCATTCTTGAAGGAAATGAGATTGAAGGACTGGAAGATGAAACCAATCATACGGTTGCGGTACTCGGCTGCCTTCGTTTCGCTGAGGTTCTTGATGAGGGTACCGTTCAGATAATATTCCCCCGTGTCGTAACTATCCAGAATACCCAGTATATTGAGTAAAGTGGACTTTCCCGAACCCGATGAGCCCATGATGGAAACAAATTCGCCTTTCTGAATGTCGAGGTTGATACCTTTGAGCACATGCAGCGGTGCTCCGTTGTTGTAGGTCTTGTTAATGTCTTTTAGTTGTATCACTGTTTTCCCTGTTTATTGCTTTACTCTTATTAATTTTCACTATTAGACGCAGCAATGCTACGAAAAGTTGCAAAAGTTGCAAACTTTTTTAAAAAAAGATTTTGCAGTGTCGTTTTTCTTTGTGATTTTTGTAACCATGAATGTGATTAACTAACCCTTTAAACAAAAGTAATATCATGAATTCAAACATGGAAAAGCCCTATGTAGTGGGCATTGACATAGGCGGAACAAACACCGTCTTTGGTATTGTAGACGCACGCGGAACTATTATTGCAAGCAGTTCCATCAAAACCGGAGCTTATGAGGACGTCAATGATTACGTAGACGAAGTTTGCAAGAATCTGTTGCCGCTCATTATTGCCAACGGTGGAGTAGACAAGATAAAAGGTATCGGTATCGGTGCTCCTAACGGAAACTATTACAGCGGTACTATTGAGTTTGCCCCGAACCTTCCCTGGAAGGGTGTAATTCCTTTGGCTGCCATGTTTGAAGAGCGCTTGGGTATCCCTACCGCTTTGACAAACGACGCCAATGCTGCCGGTATCGGTGAAATGACTTACGGTGCGGCTCGTGGTATGAAAGACTTTATCATGATAACTCTTGGCACCGGTGTAGGTAGCGGTATCGTTATTAACGGTCAGATGGTATATGGCCATGACGGTTTTGCCGGAGAGTTGGGACATACTATTATCCGTCGTGAAAACGGACGTCTCTGCGGATGCGGACGTCACGGCTGTCTGGAAACTTATTGTTCGGCTACGGGTGTGGCGCGTTCTGCACGTGAGTTCTTGACCAAGAGTACCGAACCGAGTTTGTTGCGCGACATTCCGGCAGAAAACATTACTTCCAAGGATGTGTATGATGCAGCGGTGAAGGGTGACAAGATTGCTCAAGACATCTTTGAGTTTACCGGAACCATCTTGGGTGAGGCTTTGGCTGACTTCATCGCTTTCTCCAGTCCGGAAGCTATCGTGTTGTTCGGTGGTCTGGCAAAAGCGGGAGACTATATCTTCAAGCCTATCCAGAAAGCTATTGACGACAATGTATTGAATATCTACAAAGGTAAGACCAAGTTGCTGGCTTCCGAGTTGAAGGACTCTGATGCTGCAGTGCTGGGTGCCAGTGCGTTGGGCTGGGAGCTGAGAGATATCAAGTAATCAATATTAGGGAAACTGATAAAGGAGGGGATATGTCAAAACTCCCCTTCTATCGAAATCACCCTCGCTACACCTATCTGTGGCGAGGGTGATTTTTAGTTTATGAGAGTTTCGACACACCTTTTTTTCTTTAGTGGCACATATTCCTCAGCAATAAAGTTATGCACAAGTTGCTTCCACACTTCCACCCATTCTCTGTATCCCTTTGTTCATCGGGGCTGCGGATGCTGTGGAAGCAACTTGAAAAGGTGGAAGCAAAAGTTGCTTCCACCTTAATTTTACGCCAAATAATCTATTAATATCTTGTAGTACAATAAATTAATAGGATATGGAGCGATTTGCCAATATCGTGTAAACAAGCTATTGGTTTCCTGCAAACACGGTATTAACTTCGTAAAAGCCCGTGCGATAATAGGTGGAAGTCAGGCTTTTGGTATGGATAAGATAGGTATTCAGTATAGGCAAGCTATGCATATGAGAGCTGTTTAACGGCCGTGAGGCGTTCGCCTAACGGCCATAAAGCACCTTGTTGACGGTCGTTAGCAGAGCGCCTCACGGCCGTTGGGCGCTGATAAACTAACATATCAGCAAGAAGGAAGGCTTATGTGAAAGGAAAGGAGCGCAGGCTTACAATGTTTTGAATGAGGGAGTAGCAGTAGAGTATCGCATGGTGTGTATGCCTACTGTGTATATCACTAAAAAAGGGAAACCGACATTGTCAGTTTCCCTTTTTTATTTCGAAATAGGAGTCTGGAATTAACCGTTAACTCTTTTTTCTTTGATTCTTGCTTTCTTACCGGTAAGAGCGCGCAGGTAGTACAGTTTAGCGCGACGAACTTTACCCACTTTGTTCACTTCGATGCTGTCGATAGCCGGTGATTCAATCGGGAAAATACGTTCTACGCCTACGGTTCCTGACATCTTACGTACTGTAAAACGCTTCTTGTCTCCGTGTCCGGCAATTTTGATAACAACACCACGGTACAGCTGTACACGTTCCTTGTTACCCTCGACAATACGATATGCTACTGTTACAGTGTCACCTGCCTTGAAGCTCGGGTGCTGTTTTCCGGTAGCAAATGCTTCTTCTGCAATTTTAATTAAATCCATTGTTTTTATTATTAAATTGTTTCATCGTTACAACGCAACATACCAGGCTTCTCTCTTGGTGTCCTGACAGCGATTGCGCGAAAGCGGTGCAAAGGAACGAATTATTTGCCAGATACACAAGTGCTTCAAGCTTTTTTTCGCCAGTTGGAATGATTTTTGAGCGTTTCATTCTGCTAAACGCAAGTCTAAATAATCGGTTAATTGTGTGGCTCAGTCGCAAAAGAAAAGTATATTTGTAGCAATTTAAAACTAAATGAATATGAAGAAACAAACTTTCAGTCTCCTTGCGGGGGCAGTGTTGGCGGTTGCACTTCTATTGGTTTCCTGCCATTCTTCCTACGAAGTGACCAAGGTAGAGGGAGGCAGAATTCCCATGAACTCTGTTTGGGATGCCGAGCCGGATGCCGAAGCCGTGGCTCTGCTGGCACCTTACAAGGCCCGGATGGACAGCGTTATGTATCATGTGGTGGGAACCGCAGAAATGTCGATGGACAGATTCCGGCCCGAAAGCCTTTTATCCAATCTGATTGCAGATGTACTGCGTGAGGCTGCGGTGGAAGTGCTGGGCAAACCGGCCGATATGGGGCTAATCAATATCGGTGGAATCCGGAACTCCCTGACGGAAGGAGACATCACTACCGAAAACATCTATGAGATATTGCCTTTTGAGAATTCGCTCTGTGTGCTGACGATGAAAGGCTCTGCCATGAAGCACTTGTTTGAAAACATTGCGGTGAGACTTGGTGAAGGGGTGAGTGGTATACAGTTGGAAATCAGCAAGGATGGCAAGCTGCTCCAGGCTTCCATTGCCGGCAAGCCGGTGGAGGATGACCGTGACTATACGGTTGCCACGATTGATTATCTGGCTGATGGAAACGATGGAATGACGGCTTTCCTGCAGGCGGATAAAAGGGAGTGCCCGGATGGGGCTACACTGCGCGGTCTGTTCATGAAGTATGTGGAGAAGCAGACGGCAGCCGGCAAGAAGGTGACTTCGCGCATGGAGGGAAGAGTGGTCGTTAAAGAGTAAGCATTAAAAAAACAGAAGTTCTATGAAACATATATATTCCTTGGCAGCTCTGCTGCTTTTCATGCTCCCCGCATCGGCACAACAAGAGGAGCGTGTCATTACTGAAGAACCCCTTTGCCTGGTGTCCGCCGATTCTGTATCGTCCGGCCAATCCGGAAAACAACTGTTTATCCTGCACACCAGCGATACGCACAGCCGTATAGAACCCATCAGCGCCGAGGCTGCCGACGAGTATGCCGGGATGGGCGGTGTGGTGCGCCGTGCCGGTTTTGTAAAGCAGTTTCGCGGCAAGCATCCGGATATGTTGCTGCTGGATTGCGGAGACATCTCGCAAGGCACCCCTTATTATAACTTTTTCAAAGGCGAGCTGGAGGTCAAGATGATGAACCTCATGGGCTATGATGCCATGACGATAGGTAATCATGAATTTGATTTCGGACTTGAGAATATGGCGGAATTGTTCCGTATGGCGGATTTTCCCGTGGTCTGTTCCAATTATGACGTGACGGGTACGGTACTCGAAGGACTGGTGAAGCCTTATATCACCTTGGTGCGCGAAGGGGTGAAAATCGGTATCTTCGGCCTGGCCCCCAAGATGGAAGGGCTGGTGCAGGCGGATAAATGCGTAGGCATTGTCTACAACGACCCGATAAAGGTGGCCCAGGAAATGACAGACCTTCTCAGGGAGAAGGAGAATTGCGAGGTTGTGATTTGCATGTCTCATTTGGGTATCCGCAGTGCAAATCCCGAAGGCGCTTCCGACGAGAACCTGGTAGGCAAGACGCGTGGCATTGATGTCATTTTGGGAGGACATTCGCATACTTTTATGGAAAAGCCTGCCGTTTATCTGAATGCGGACGGCAAGAGCGTTCCCGTGCTGCACACCGGAAAGAGTGGCATCTACGTAGGAGAAATGGTACTTACTTTAACTGAAAAATAGCATGATGAAAAGACTCACCCTCCTTTTATGGGTTGCAGGATTGTTTATATTGGGATTATCTTCACTTCACGCCCAGACGGGAGGCCCGTTTCTTCCTTCGGCTGCAGACAACCGGTGCCGGCAATGGGTGGACTCCGTGTTGTCAGGTCTGAATGTACACGAAAAAGTGGGGCAGCTCATCGTTGCCACCATTCCGGCCAGAGCAGACAAGGCCACGAAAAAGCAGATGCGCGAGCTGGTAAAGAAATACAAGGTCGGTGGCTTGCTGTTTTCCGAAGGTACTCCGGAAGAGCAGGCTATCTTGACCAATATGGCCCGGAAGGATGCCAAGATTCCCGTTATGGTTACTTTCGATGGAGAGTGGGGACTGTCAATGAGGCTGAAAGGCGCTCCGGACTATCCCCGTAATGCCGCCTTGGGATGTATCGAGGACAATGGCCTGATTGAAGAATATGGACGTGAGGTGGCCCGCCAGTTTCGCGAATTGGGGGTACACGTCAATTTTGCACCCGATGCGGATGTCAATACGAATCCGCTGAACCCGGTGATACACGTACGCTCCTTTGGCGAGAACCCGCAGCGGGTGGCGGAAAAGGTGGTGGCATACAGCCGTGGGCTCGAAAGCGGGGGCATACTTTCCGTTTGCAAGCATTTCCCCGGGCATGGCGACACGGATGTGGATTCTCATAAGGCGCTTCCCGCCTTGCACTACGACCGTGCACGCCTGGACAGTGTGGAGCTTTATCCCTTCAAGGAAATGGTACGTGCCGGATTGGGGGGTGTCATGGTAGGCCATCTGCAAGTGCAGGCGCTGGACCCGGACGGGGTGACTCCTTCTTCCTTGTCGCGGAATGTGGTGACCGGGTTGTTGAAGGATGAACTCGGCTTTAAAGGGCTGGTGTTTACCGATGCCTTGGACATGAAGGGTGTGTCTGCCATTCCGCAGGTAACTACCAAAGCGCTGCTGGCGGGAAATGATATGGTGCTGGTACAGTTCAATACGAAGAATGCGGTGCAGGAGCTGGTAGATGCAGTGGAGTCGGGACAACTGAGTAAGGACGAACTCGATGCCAAGTGCCGCAAGGTATTGATGTACAAGTATATGCTTGGTTTGAGAAACCGCCAGCCGCAACTTCGGGTCAGCGGAATGAGCTATCGCATCAATACGGAGGAAGCGCAGGCGTTGGCTGCCAAGTTGCGCCGTTCGGCAGTGACTGTATTGAACAATTATTTCGATGTCCTCCCGCTGGCACCGGTGGAAGGTGATATTGCCGTGCTCAGCATCGGAGAGAAGGAGGCGGATGCTCCCTTTGTGGAAGCTATGAAAAAGAATGCAGGCATCAGCCATTTCCACTTGCCTTGGAATGCCGATGAGGCTCTCTGGCAGGACGTGCAGGGGCAGTTGGCTGCTTTCCGTCGCGTGGTTATCAGCATCACCGGTTCGGCTTATGTCAGCGACCGTGATGTGGCCTTTCTGGAAGGCTTGAACCTGCGTGCTCCGCTGGTCTATACTTTTTTTACCTCTTACCGTACATTGCAACCTCTGATGCCCGCACTTGCCAAATCCAGCGCTGTGGTGCTGGCACATTCGGCAGAGACGGATTTGCAGCAATACGTGGCTGATGTTCTTTTTGCCAAAAAGCCTGCCAGTGGCAGAATGTCGATGAGTATCGGTAAACTGTTTCCAGCGGGAACGGGCTGTATGATTGAGCCGGGCATGAAACCGGGGAAGACTGTTCCAGAAGATTACGGCATGAAATCGTATGTGCTGCAAAGTATCGATGCCGTTGCCCGGAAGGGACTGGAAGCGGGAGCTTATCCCGGTTGCCGCGTGCTGGTGTGGAAAGACGGACTGCCGGTATATGACAAAGGCTTCGGAACCCACTCTGATAAGGATACCACTACTGTCCGTTCTTCGGACCTTTTTGATTTGGCTTCGCTGACCAAGACTACGGCTACGTTGCTTGCCGTCATGAAACTGTATGATGAGGGCAAGATAAAACTGGATGACAAGGTTTCCGCTTATCTGCCCTTCTTGCGCAATGGCAACAAGCGGAACATTACCATCCGCGAACTTTTGTTCCACGAATCGGGGCTTCCTCCCTATATCCGCTTCTACCTGGACATCATAGACCCGAATTCGGTACACGGTCCGTACTCCCAGAGTTGGGTGGACGAGTGGCATCGTACGCAGGTAAGCGAGCATAGCTATTATTGTTCCGATTTTAAGTTCCGGAAAGGGATGGTGTCCGACAAGAATACACCGGCCTATACTCTGCACATGGCAGATGGCATGTGGCTGAACAAGAGTTTCAAGAATTCTATCCTTCAGCGAATAGCCAAGTGCGAGTTGGACGGCAAACGTTATGTTTACAGCGACCTCGGCTTCGTGCTGTTGCAGCAGGTAGTGGAGAAGGTGACGGAGCTGCCGATGGATTTGTACCTTGCCCGTGAGTTCTATGCCCCGATGGGATTGCAACGTACTATGTTTCTGCCTTTGACGAAGTTCACCAAAGCGGAAATCATGCCCACGGCATCCAATGACTTCCTGCGTCGCCAGGATATATGCGGATATGTGCATGACGAGACTGCTGCCTGCATGGGTGGGGTGTCCGGTAATGCAGGACTTTTCTCTACGGCCGAAGAGGTGGCAAAGGTTTATCAAATGTTGCTGAACGGCGGTGAATTCAATGGCAAGCGTTTCTTGAGTGAGGCAACCTGCCGTTTGTTTACGACGGAGAAATCTGCCATCAGCCGTCGCGGTCTGGGATTCGACAAGCCGGATGTATCCATTGTGAAGCGCAGCCCTTGTGCTCCTTCCGCTCCGGAAGCGGTATATGGACATACCGGATTTACCGGTACTTGTGCTTGGGTGGACCCGGAAAACAAGACGGTGTATGTATTCCTCAGCAACCGCTTGTGCCCCAATGTATGGAACACGAAACTGGGTGACATGAATATAAGAAGAGATATCCAGGAATTGATTTATAAAAGTATGATTCCGCAAATCCCCTAAAAACAATCTATCTATAAGGAATGAAGAGAATATACCTGCTTGCCTATATCACTATATTGTGTTGTCTTTGTCCGCTTCTGAAAGCGCAGCTTGGCCCGATGCCGTTTACTCCGGTGCCGCCGAACGACCCTTCGCTTGTACGTCTCTTGAACAGTGACGTGCGGTGCAGGCAGTGGGTGGATTCCGTCATGCAGCGTCTGACTCTGAAAGAACGCATCGGACAACTGTTCATCTATACGATTGCCCCCCAGCAGGACAAGGCCAACAAGGAACTGCTGCGTAAGGTGGTGGAGGACTATAAGGTAAGCGGTCTGTTATTTTCCGGCGGATTGATGCAGAACCAGGTGATGTTGACCAATGAGGCGCAGCGGATGGCAGAAGTTCCGCTGATGATTACCTTTGACGGTGAATGGGGGCTGGCTATGCGCCTTCGCGGTACTCCGAACTTTCCGCGAAACATGGTGCTGGGCTGCATACAGAACGATACACTGATTTATGAATATGGGCGCGAGGTGGCCCGCCAATGCCGTGAACTGGGGGTGCAAGTGAATTTTGCTCCCGTAGCGGATGTGAATATCAATCCCAAGAATCCGGTTATCAATACCCGTTCCTTCGGTGAAAGTCCGTTCAATGTGGCGAACAAGGTTGTTGCCTACTCCAAAGGGTTGGAGGATGGTGGTGTACTTTCTGTCAGCAAGCACTTTCCGGGACATGGGGATACGGATGTGGATTCTCATAAGGCGTTGCCCGTGCTGCCTTTTACCCGTGCCCGTCTGGACAGTATAGAGCTTTATCCTTTCAGAAAAGCCATTCGTGCCGGATTGGGAGGAATGATGGTGGGGCACTTGGAGGTGCCTACCATAGAGCCGCAAAAGGGGCTCCCGTCTTCGCTTTCGCGTAAGGTAGTTTCCGGTCTGTTGGTGAATGACCTCGGCTTTCAGGGGCTTGTCTTTACAGATGCCCTTGCCATGAAAGGGGTATCGGGCAATGAAAGCATCTGTTTGCAGGCGCTGAAAGCCGGCAATGATTTGCTGCTTGTCCCCCGGCGTATTAAGGAAGAAGTGGAGGCTGTGCTTGCCGCTGTGAAAAAAGGGGAGCTGACAGAGAAAGAGATAGAGGCGAAATGCCGTAAAGTACTGAAATATAAATATGCCCTTGGGTTGGAAAAGAAACCCCATGTGCAGCTTTCAGGTTTGGGGACCCGCATCAATACTCCGAAAACGCGTGATTTGATGCGCCGGCTGAACTTGGCGGCCATCACTGTGCTGGATAACCGGGACGAGGTACTTCCGCTGGACCCTTCCATCGGTGAAGTTGCCGTGCTCAATGTGGGAGAAGCGCAGGAAATCCAGCCGTTCCTCAAGGAACTGTCGCAGTATACCCGTCCTGTGGAGTTCCGTTTGGGCAAGAATCTGCCGGAGGCTGACGGGAACCGTTTGAGAAATGCGCTGGCCAAGTACAAACGTATTCTGGTCTGTGTCACCGAACACCGTTTGACGCCCTATCAGAATTTCTTTGCAAAGTTCGCTCCTGACGTACCGGTGGTTTATCTGTTCTTTATTCCTGGCAAGCAGGTATTGCAGATAAAACAAGGGGACGCTGCTGCTGAAGCGGTGATTTTGGCACACTCTTCCAACGAGGAGGTACAGCGGCAGGTTGCCCGGATTGTTTATGGCAGCGCTTGTTCAGAGGGACGCTTGTCTGCCAGTATCGGTAGTCGGTTTGCTGCCGGTGCGGGAGTGACGCTGACTCCTCAAAGCGCCCCCCGCTTTGTACCCGAAGAGCATGGTATGAATTCCCGTCTGCTGGCTGAAATAGACAAGATAGCTGAAGAAGGCATTCGTGAAGGGGCTTACCCCGGCTGCCAGGTGGTGGTGCTGAAGGATGGTAGGGAGATGTATAATAAAGCTTTCGGTACCCACGTCTGGAACGAGGCCGGAAGCAAGGCGCTTCCCGTAAAGAAGACGGATGTATACGACATCGCTTCGCTGACAAAGACCACAGCCACGCTGCTTGCTGTGATGAAGTTGTACGATGGCGGACGCCTCAATCTTACAGACCGGGTGTCGGATTATCTGCCTTTCCTACAGGATACGGACAAGAAGAATATTACGGTACGCGAACTGCTGATGCATGAATCCGGTCTACCTTCTACCTTGCTATTCTATCAGGAAGCGATTGATGAAGAGAGCTACACCGGCACTTTGTTCAAGGCACGTCCCGATGCCCGGCATTCCGCACGCATCGGACGGCAGACTTGGGCGAACCCTAAGTTCCGCTTCCGTCAGGGACTGACGTCGAAGGTGCAGACACCGGAATATACGATGCAAGTGTCCGACAGCCTTTGGCTGAACCGTTCTTTCAAGCAGGAGTACTTGCAGAAGATTGTGGATACTCCGCTTAGAGATAAACGTTACCGTTATAGTTGTGTGGGCTTTATCTTGTTGCAGCAGTTGGTCGAGGCGCGCACCGGCATGTCTATGGACGAATATCTGGCCAAGGAATTCTATACTCCGATGGGATTGGAGCGTACGGGGTATCTTCCTCTGCGCTTCTTGAAGAAGGAAGATATTGTACCTTCATCAACAGATCCTTTCTTGCGTAAGACTACCTTGCAAGGATTTGTACATGATGAATCCGCAGCTTTTCAGGGTGGCGTTTCCGGTAATGCCGGGCTGTTCTCCACTGCCGAAGAAGTAGCAAAAGTCTATCAGATGTTGCTGAATGGGGGTGAACTGGACGGTAAGCGCTATTTGAGCAAGGAGACCTGCAGGGTATTTACTACCACCGTCTCAAGGATAAGCCGCCGGGGGCTGGGATTTGATAAGCCCGACCGGCGTAATCCCCAGAAGAGTCCCTGCGCAGAGTCTGCCCCTGCTTCTGTCTACGGTCATACCGGTTTCACGGGTACTTGCGCCTGGACAGACCCGGAGAACGGCTTGGTTTATGTCTTTTTGAGCAACCGCACCTATCCGGATGTGTGGAATAACAAGTTGATGAGGCTGGATATAAGGACGAGGATTCAGGAAGCTGTATATAAGGCGATGCTGGGAGGAAAAAAATAACTGGTAGAATTAAAAAGAGCCTCCCTTGCTCACGCAGGAAAGGCTCTTTTCTTCTTCAATTTTGAAACAATTAAATTCTATCTGTTAAGCTTTAAGTGTGTGTCTTATCAGAACGCAATACCTACGCGCAGACCGAAATTGCTCAAACCGTCTACGCTGTACGTAAAGAGGTCACCTTTGTTCGTGCCGTAGCTGTAATAGGCTGCGAAATGCAAGCCCGGTCCATAAGCCCAAGGATACACATTGAAACCAATTTCAGGAGATACATAGAAACCCCATGTATCTTTGTTGGCTTCGAATACGTTGAAAGTTGACTTCAACTGTGCATATTCAGCACCCAGTTTTACACCGGCATACGGCTGGAATGCACCTCCACGGTTCCATACATAGCGGGAGGCCAGACCGAAAGGCAACTGGAATGCAGTGTGCTGCTGGTCGGTATTCAGACTGCCGCCTTCGCCTACGGGAAGTGTCTGGCGACCGAAATACTCATGGTTGCTATGGTAGTTCAAGAAAGCTCCCAATGCAAAATTGTCTGTCAGGAAGTAACCGCCTTCAAAATTCATACCCCAGCCGCTTGATTTGTCGGCGAAGTTGTTGCTGAGAGGAAAGTTATATTGCCAGTCGATATTGGCATAACCGTTATCGGTCATCTGTGCCTTCGTCGGTAGGGCGAAGACGAGAGCAAGAGCGGCAACCGCAAATACTCTCAAGGAAAGATATTTTATTGTTTTCATACTTTGTTCTTGTTTTTTGGTTCAATGGCAACTTCCCAGTCCGGAAAGGATGCTGCCGTATTATTCTTGTTACCTTAATATTGGGTAACCCGTCATTTGTCACTTATAGCTCGTAGCTTGTCACTACTTGTTAGTCAGGTAAGTTGATTGAGTGAAAGCTTGGTTCACACCTTGCACGGCAAGTTTGGTATTGACAGAAGTAGAACCACTCAGCAAGCCGCTCATATAGCTGGTCCACAGAACAGGAAGTTTCTCGCTCTGGCCTTGCGGTGCCTCCAGATTCAACAATTCGCTGATAAAGGAACCGGTGCTGTAGGAATAGTTCACGGCATAGGGATAATACCATCCACCCCAGTTGCCCCAGTAAGGAGCATCCCAGTAGCCAGGATAGTTCCACCACCATTCGGGACGTCCGTAGTCGGTGAAGTAATAGGTACTTCTGACATAGCTTACCTGCAAGCCAAGGTCGGCTTCTTCCCGGTCATCCACACGGATGTAGCCGCGGCTGTTCATGTTAGCAACATAAGCGCTGAGAATTTCCTGGGCATTCTCATCTTTCCAGTATTCGGCGTTTTCCTTATCACCGATGACCAGAATGCTGTCCGGCAAGTAATAAGTTTCGAAGGTTTTGAAATCCGCCTTCTTGTCATAGTTGGTATAAACCAGATAATTATTGTCCAGCTTATCCATGTCAGGGTCTTTTTCGCAAGATGCAAGCGTCACTGCAAAGACCGCTAATAATAGGGGAATAAATTTCTTCATACTTTTATAATTGTTTAGGTTTAATATAAATTCCTGCCCTATGGTACCTTAGGCTTTTGTGAGAAAAAACAAGATAGGATATAAAAGGTTCACGTAGAGGTATGTTAAAAGTGATAAAGGAATAGGGTGACAGCACTTTTAACGTAACTGTCACCCTATTGCACTTATCATGTCATTACTTTATCACCCTATCATCTTTTCCATATCCGTGCTGTCCATCCTCCTCCGGGTGCCATGTGTATGTTCAGCTTGTCCCCCGAGGTCACGGTGCGTACTTCTTTCTTGTAGTCGGTTGCTTCCCGGTCGGCATTGATGCCGTCGGAAAAGATTTCGGCTTCGTAACTTCCTTCTCCGAGGAAGGAAAGGTCGATGGTACAGTCGCGTGGTGTCCAGTCGGTCATAGAGGCGACGTACCAGACGTCTCCCTTGCGGCGTGCCAGTGTAAGGTATTCACCTACTTCACCGTCCAGTGCCACGGTCTCGTCGAAAACGGTAGGCACTTTGGCAATGAAGTCCGTGCATTCCTGCTCCTTCATATATTTGCTGGGGCTGTCGGCAAGCATTTGCAGCGGGGCTTCGAAGAGGGTGTACATCGCCATCTGGTGGACGCGCGTACCCTGGCTCATCGGATGGTCGTTGACGGCACGGAAGGTTTCGCGGGTTGCGTTCATTGTGGCTCCCGGTGTGTAGTCCATCGGACCTATAAGCATACGCAGGTAGGGAGCAGTCACGTCATAGCGCGGGAAGTTATGGAGGGGGGCTCCGTTCACTATCGGTTCCCATTTGGCGTTCTCCAGTCCCTTTACACCTTCAAAGTTCAGGACGTTGGGATAGGTGCGCTGTATACCGTATGGCTTGAGTCCATGCAGGTCTAATACCAGGCGGTGCTCGGCGGCGCAGGCTACAATGCGTTCTACAGACTGTACCAGTGGCTGGTCGTCACGGTCGAAGAAGTCTATCTTGAAGCCTTTGATACCCATCTGTGCATAGTGGCTGAATGCGGCTTCCGTATCTTTGGCAGAGTTTCGCCAGCTTGCCCAGAGAATGATGCCGACGCCCTTCTGGTTTCCGTAGGCTACCAGTTCCTTTAAATCGATATTCGGATTCAGGTCTTTCAATAAGGATTCGTTTCCGCTCCAGCCGTCATCGATGATGATATATTCCAGGTTGTTGTCGGCGGCAAAGTCGATGAATGCCTTATAAGTCGGGGTGTTCATGCCGGCTTTGAAGTCTACGCCAGTCAGGTTGCAGGTGTTCCACCAGTCCCAAGCCACTTTGCCAGGTTTAATCCAGGAAATGTCTTTGATGCGGCAGGCGGGGGCAAGACGCTGTGCCATGTCGTTGTCGGCAAGCTGCGTGTCCTTTTCGGTGACGAGCACCACACGCCAGGGGAGTTCCTGCTTGGCACAACGGGCGATGTAGTCTGCACGCTTGGTCGGTATCAGGTTCAGCCGGTTGTGTCCGCCGATTATTTCTTCCAGCGGATAGGGAGCAAATGCTGCCTGCACTCCTTGACGTGTCTGGGGATTTACAGTGAGGAACATGCCGGGATAGTTTTCCAATCCGGCTTCCATGATAACGGCTTTCTTTCCTCCGTCCAGGCAAACCATCAGTGGGGTGATGGAGAGTGAGTCGGTGTGCATTTGGGACAACGGGGCTTCGTCGTAGTAAGACTCGAAGGAGAAGCAATAGCGCTCACCGTTGCGGTTGTCGTTTATGTAAGGTACAAATGCCTGGTAATCCTTGTCGAAATTGAAGTCCGCTGTTTCGTTGAGGACGATAAACGGCTTGTTCTGTTCGGAAATGAAGCGATAGGCAGCGCCGTCATCGTATGCGCGGAACTGTACGCTGTAGCCTCCGCGGCATTTCAGTGTCAACTGGTTGTAGACATCCTCCACACTTGCCTTTTTGTAGAGGGGAGTGGGGAAGGAGGACTCCACGGACTTGCGTTCTGCACGGATTACTTTTACATTTTTACCGAAAGTTATTGCTTTCTTGGCTGATTTTTCATCTCTGCCTTGCAGGGCGATGGCAGAGGGTTGCAGCACCGTGGTTCCGTCGTGTGCTATCTGCCAGGTGAGGGCTTCTCCGGCATCTACCGTAACGGATAGTTTTCCGTTGGGTGATGCAAGTTGGTATTGCTGTGCACGGACCGTGCCCAAGCAAAGGAATAATAAACAAAAGGTTTGAATAAGGAGGCTTTTCATGTTGATTTATTTTTGAATGATTTTCTTTATCTTCTCCAGTTCCTCGGCAGAGAAGTCTGTATTTTCAGTCGCTTTCAGGTTATCTGCCAGTTGGGTAACGGAGCTCGCTCCGATGATGACGCTTGTCACCAGGTCGTCCTTCAACAGCCAGGCAAGTGACATCTCGGCAAGGGTTTGCCCGCGTGAGGCAGCAACTTCGTTGAGTGCCTTGATTTTTTGCAGCGTCTCGTCGGTCAGTGCTTCTTTCTTCAGGAAAGCCCCCTTTGCCATGCGCGAATCTTCGGGAATACCATTTAGGTAGCGGTTGGTCAGCAGGCCCTGCGCCAGCGGGGAGAAGGCGATGAAGCCGGTTCCGTTCCCTTTGGCTTGCTGCAGGATACCTTCTTCTTCCGGTTCGCGGTTGAAGAGATTGTATCTGCCTTGATAGAGCAGGCAGTGTACATCCCGTTCTTCCAGGTATTTGTAGGCAAACTCGGCCGCCTCTTTGGGATATTTGGAGATTCCTACATAGAGTGCTTTACCTTGCCGTACGATATCAACCAGTGCTTGCAGGGTCTCTTCAAGCGGAGTATCCGGGTCGTAGCGGTGGGAGTAGAAGATGTCCACATACTCCAGGTTCATCCGTTTCAGACTTTGGTTGAGGCTGCTCATCAGGTACTTGCGTGAGCCCCACTCCCCGTAGGGGCCGGGCCACATGTCGTGTCCGGCCTTGGTGGAGATGAATAGTTCGTCCCGATAGGGCATGAAGGATTTCTTCATAATCATTCCGAAAGTCTCTTCGGCGGAACCGTAGGAAGGACCGTAATTGTTGGCGAGGTCGAAATGCGTGATTCCACGGTCGAAGGCATAGTGCGCCATGGCCTGGGAATTGGCAAATGTGTTCACGTCGCCGAAATTGTGCCACAATCCGAGTGATATTTCAGGCAGCAGGATGCCGCTTTGCCCGCAACGGCGGAATTTCATGCCGTTGTCATAGCGTTCGGGCGCTGGAGAATAAATAGGGTTTATCATGATATTGTATTTTGTGGGTTATCCCATTATTACTTCTACTGTATGCGTGCCCGGCAGATGCTTCACCACATTGCCTTCTATCGGCTGGCCGTCTACTGTGACGGACTTGATGCCTTTGCACACACCATCGGGATTCTTCACGGTAATATGATATTCTGCCCCGCGGAACCTACGCTTCACGTTGAAGCCTTTCCAGCCTGCCGGGATACAAGGATTGATTTCCAGACCTTCATACGAAGGCTTGATGCCGAGTATGAATTGCGTGATGGCATACCACATCCAGGCAGCCGTTCCAGTCAGCCAGCTGTTCTTGCCTTCGCCGGGGCGGGCGGCGTCCTTGCCGGCCACCATCTGGCAGCATACGTAAGGTTCTACTTTATGCAGGGCACTGTGTTCTTCGGTGTACGACGGGCATATCTTGCGGAAATACTCCCAGGAACGGTCACCCCGTCCCAGTACGGTTTCTCCGATGATGACCCACGGGTTGTTGTGGCAGAAGATACCCGCATTTTCCTTGTAGCCGGCGGGATAGGTGGAGATTTCTCCATACTCCACAACATAGCGGGTGAAGGGTGGATTGTTGAGTACAATACCGTGTTCGCAGTCCAGGCGTTCCTTTACGGAGTCCAGTGCTTTTTCTACCATGCCTTCTTCCAGTCCGATGCCTGCCATGGTGCACCAGCCTTGCGATTCGATGAAGATTTGTCCTTCTTCGTTCTCTTTGGAACCTACCTTGTGGCCGAAGTAATCGTAGGCGCGCAAGTACCAGTCACCGTCCCAGCCATGTTTTTTCACGGCTTCCACCATGTTCTCTATATAGGTTTGCGCTCTGTTTGCTTCGTCGTCTTTACCCAGGTGGCGGCATAGTTCCACATAGTCGCGTCCGCATACCACGAACAAGCCGGCAATCATCAGTGATTCTGCCTGGCTGCCTTCCGTCTGGTTTTCCGTGGTCTGGAAGGATTCATTCGGGTCCCAGGAGAAGCAGTTCAGGTTCAGGCAGTCGTTCCAGTCGGCACGGCCGATGAGGGGCAACATGTGGGGGCCGAGGTTCTCGATGACGTGGTTGAAGGAAACGCGCAGGTGCTCGAACAGAGAAACCTCCGAACCCTTCTTGTTGTCGAAGGGGACGGGCTCATCCAGGATACTGAAGTCTCCCGATTCCTTGATGTATGCCACCGTACCGAAGATAAGCCACATGGGGTCGTCGTTGAAGCCGCCGCCGATGTCGTTGTTGCCGCGTTTGGTCAGCGGTTGGTATTGGTGGTAGCATCCTCCGTCGGGGAATTGGGTAGAAGCTATGTCGATGATTCGTTCGCGGGCTCGTTCCGGTATCTGATGCACGAAGCCCACGAGGTCCTGGTTGGAGTCGCGGAAACCCATTCCACGACCGATGCCGCTTTCGAAGAAAGAGGCGGAGCGGGACATGTTGAAGGTAATCATGCACTGATACTGGTTCCAGATGTTCACCATGCGGTCCAGTTTTTCTTCGTCGGTCTTCACGACGTAGATGTCCAGCAGGCGGTCCCAGTAGGCTTTCAGTTCGGCAAAGGCAGCATCTACTTTGGCGGTAGTGTCGAAGGCCGAAATCATCGCCTTAGCCTTTACCTTATTTATAATAGGTGAAGAGGGTACACTCTGCTTGAACGCTTCATGCAGAGATTCTTCACGTTCCTCGAACTTTGCCTCCTGCTTGTTTTCCACATAGCCCAGCAGGAAGATGAAGTCGCGGCTTTCGCCGGGTTGCAGTTCTACTTCCAGATAGTGCGAGGCGATGGGACTCCAACCGTGGGCAATGCTGTTGCCCGGTCTGCCTTCTACTACCCGTTCCGGGTCGGCAAACTCGTTGTAGAGTCCCACGAATGTTTCGCGGTCGGTATCGAAACCGTCTACGGGTGTATTGACACTGTAGAAGGCGTAGTGATTGCGGCGTTCCTTGTATTCCGTCTTGTGGTAGATGACAGACCCGTCCACTTCCACCTCTCCCGTGGAGAAGTTACGCTGGAAGTTCTCCATGTCCGTAGCGGCATTCCACAAGCACCATTCGGCAAAGGAGAATAGTTTGAGTTTTCTCACTTTGGCAGAAGTATTCCGCAAGGTCAGCTTCTGCACCTCTCCCCAGGTCTTCAGTGGGACGAAGAAGAGCAGGCTGGCTTCGATGCCGTCTTTGGATCCGGTGATGCGGGTATAGCTCATGCCGTGGCGACACTCGTAACTGTCGAGTGCAGTCTTGCAGGGCTTCCAGGTGGGAGACCATACGTTGCCGCCTTCATTGATGTAGAAGTAGCGTCCCCCGTTGTCCATCGGCACGTTGTTGTAGCGGTAGCGGGTGATGCGGCGGAACTTGGCGTCCTTGTAGAAGGAATAGCCTCCGGCAGTATTGGAGATGAGTGAGAAGAAATCTTCATTGCCCAGGTAGTTAATCCATGGCCAAGGTGTCTTGGGGTCGGTAATGACGTATTCGCGGTTGTCGTCATCGAAATATCCGAATCTTTTGTCTTGCATATTATTTCTTGTATTTAGTTTGATACATTCTTCATTAGTTGTGCCATCCGGCCATTTTCCCGGAAGCACGCTTCAAATTTAAAAACTTTTCTCCTATCACCCTTGTTTGCCCGGCGTGTTTTTTCCCCTCGGAAACATGAAGTACCGGAAAATGATACAAAAGTATCACCGCACGAATCTTTTTCGCTCTATCTTTGTAAACACATTTTATGATTAACCGATATGAAACACTTATTCGCATTTTTGTTCCTTCTTGGAATTACCTTTTCTCTTTCCGCCCAATCTGTCCGCGAACGTATTTTGCTGGATGACGGCTGGCAGTTTGCTTTTGGCAATGCTTCCTCACCGGAGAAAGACTTCGGCTGCGGAACGGAGTACTTCAACTATCTGACTAAAGCAGCCTCTATCCATAATGAGGGTCCTTACTCCCCTAAGTTCAATCCGGAGAAGTGGGGTGTGGGCTGGAAGACGGTCAACCTTCCGCATGACTGGGTGGTTGATTTGCCTTATGCCAAAGAGGCGAGCCACAGTCATGGTTATAAAGCCGTCGGCTATAAATTCCCCGAAAACTCTGTGGGATGGTATCGGAAAAGTATCACTGTTCCGCAAGAGGACCTCGGCAAGCATCTTTATCTTCAGTTCGACGGTATCTTCCGTGATGCCCGTATCTGGATAAACGGTTTCTACCTGGGACACGAACCCAGCGGCTATGCCACGCAGGTATACGACATTACGGAATACCTGAATTACGGAGAAGAGAATCTTATCTGCGTCCGTGCGGATGCCACGCTCGAGGAGGGCTGGTTTTACGAGGGTGCGGGCATCTACCGCCATGTATGGCTGAACAAGACGGCGCCGTTGCATGTAGCTCCTTTCGGAACCTTTGTGCACAGCACGCTGACCGCACCTTTTGACAAGGCCAAGCTGACGATAGAGACCACTGTTGAAAACTCCGGTCTGCAAACGGAGGATTACCGCCTCTGCCATATCCTCCGGTCTGCCGACGGCAAGGAAGTGGCACGCTGCGAAACGGCCGGTAAGCCGGTACTGCCGAAAGACCGCCAGCTCACCGTCGGTGAAATAGCGCTGGACAAACCTCATCTTTGGAGTGTGGATACACCTTATCTATATACACTGCTTACGGAAGTCTATCAGCATGGCAAGCTGGTGGATGCTTATACCACTACTACGGGTATTCGTGACATCCGCTTCGATGCCGACAAGGGCTTCCTCTTGAACGGACAGCCTCTGAAACTGAAAGGTGTGAACATGCACCAAGACCACCCCGGAGTAGGTGCCGGCATTCCCGATGCCCTGCAAGTGTACCGACTGAAGGAACTGAAGAAGTTCGGCTGCAATGCCTACCGTTCTTCCCATAACCCGATGACTCCCGAAATGCTCGATGCCTGCGACAGCCTCGGCATCCTTGTGATAGAAGAAAACCGTCTGACGGGTGTCAACGAGGAACATACTCGCCTGCTGAAACGCATGATAGACCGCGACCGCAACCATCCGTGCATCATCCTTTGGAGCGTAGGCAACGAGGAGTGGGGCATCGAGTGGAAAGAAAGCGGTACACGCATTGCTGCCACGATGCGCGAATATTGCCACCGTTTCGACCCTACGCGCCTCATGACCGTTGCTTCGAGCAGTGGCCCTGCCATCTTGATTCCCGCAGACGTGGCCGGTTATAACTACATCCTTCAGAATCCAGTAGAGCAGCACCGCAAGGATTATCCCGGCCGCCGTGCGCTCGGTTCGGAAGAGACTACGGGCTGTGGTACGCGCGGCATCTACTTCGATGCCCACGACAAAGGCCACATGGTGGCGCACAACCGCAAGCCGAACGGACCTGACAGCCTGCTGAACTGCATCGAGCGTGGCTGGAAATTCTATGACGAACGTCCCTATTTGGCGGGTCTTTTCTATTGGACGGGTTTCGACTACCGCGGCGAGCCCAACCCCATGAAGTTCCCGGCTACGGGTTCACAATTCGGCATTCTGGACTACTGCGGTTTCCCCAAGGACGAAGCCTGGTATCTGAAGTCCTGGTGGACGGATGAGCCGGTGCTGCACATCCTTCCTCACTGGAATCTGCAAGGTCACGAAGGTGATAGCATCGACATTTGGGTATACAGCAACTGCGATGAAGTGGAACTGACTGTGAACGGCAAGAAACTGGATCGCAAACCGATGCCCCGAAACGGCCATCTTTCCTGGAAAGCCGTTTTCCAGCCCGGTGCAGTGAAGGCTGTAGGCTATAAGAACGGCAAAAAAATATTGGCCCGTACTGTGGAGACTACCGGTGCTCCTGCCCGTATCTCCCTGACGGCAGACCGTCCCGTCATTCAGGCAGACAATCGGGATGTGACAGTGTGTAACATTGAGTTGCAGGACAAGAAGAAACGTTTTGTCCCCACTGCCTGCAACGACTTGACGATAACCGTCTCCGGTCCGGTACGCATCCTTGGGGTGGGGAATGGAGACCCCGCTTATCAGGCTACGGAACGTCCGGCCGACGCCGATGCCCGCACCTATCAGGTAAAGGCATTCAACGGACTTGCACAGGTGCTGTTGCAAAGTACCGGCGAAGCGGGAGAAGCCACACTGACGGTCGTTTCGGAAAACCTGCCGGAAACTTCCTGCGTTTTGAAGCTGCAGAAGTAAGCAGCTTATCATTCATATCATCCGGCGAAGCGGAGACCTTTCTTTTGTCTATGGGGCAAGAGAGGGATCTCCGCTTCTTTCTTCCTCAAACTATAGTGTGTAAGTGTACGAGATGCGCATCTCGTGTTGTATGAGATGTATATCTCGTACAGCATGAGATATACATCTCATACATCCTTACATTAGAGCCTGAGGGGGAGAAGAACGGAAGTTTTGCTTTTCCGGGCGGGACTTTCCCGGGTATCTGCTCATATATAACAATTATTACCTCTAAATGTAACAAATGGTACTGTTGTGGGATTAAAAAGAATGAGTATATTTGTGGCATGATATTTTTTAACCAATGCCTATGGAAAACCAGAACTATATCATGAGGGAGATAACCCCTCTGTCGGAACGCGACTGTTTCTATATTGCCGATCGTCACAAAACAGAATTTACCTACCCCATCCATTGTCACGCAGAGTATGAACTGAACTTCACGGAACATGCTTCCGGCGTACGTCGTGTGGTGGGCGATTCTGCCGAGATTATCGGTGATTATGACCTGGTGCTGATAACCGGTAAGGAGTTGGAGCATGTATGGGAGCAACATGAATGTACCTCCGGGGATATTCGGGAGATTACCATCCAGTTCTCTCCCGACTTGTTCTTCGGGAACGTTGTCAACAAGAACCAGTTCGACAGTATCCGCCGGATGCTGGAGCGTGCACAGTGCGGACTTAGTTTCCCCATGCAGGCCATCATGAAGGTGTACAACTGGCTGGATAAGCTGGCTTCCGAGGAGCAGGGCTTTTATGCCGTGATGAACTTTCTCCGTATCCTTTACGAACTTTCCCTCTATGACAATGCCCGGGTGTTGTCCAGTGCTTCGTTTGCCAAGATAGAGACTTTCTCTGACAGCCGCCGGGTACAGAAGGTGCAGAAATACATTTCCACCCATTATCAGGAGGATATCCGGTTGGCTTCATTGGCCGATATGGTGGGCATGACCCCGGTCTCTTTCAGCCGTTTCTTTCGCCTGCGCACCGGCAAGACGCTTTCCGACTACATTATTGATATCCGTCTGGGCTTTGCCACGCGTATGTTGGTAGATTCCACGCGTACTATTGCAGAGGTGTGCTATGACTGCGGCTTCAACAATCTGTCCAATTTCAATCGTATGTTCAAGCGGAAGAAGGGATGCTCGCCGAAGGAATTCCGTGAGAATTATCGGAAAAAGAAGCTGGTGATATGATAAAAAAGTATTGGTATTCTTCATTGGAAGTGCCTATTTTTGCACCGATGATTAATACTAATATCTGATATCATGAAAAGAGTTTTTTCCTTATTTTTATGTCTGCTGTGTGTATGTGCTGTGACGGCGCAGATACGTGGCAATGAAATCCGTGTAGTCGTTTCACCCGACCATAGCGATTGGGTGTATCGTCTGAATGAGAAGTGTACGTTTACCGTCCGGGTGCTGAAGGCACAGAACCTCTTGCCCGATGTCAAGATTGACTATGAACTGGGGCCCGAGATGTATCCTACTGAAGTAAAGAAAGACATGGTGCTGAAAGATGGTACCTTGAAGTTGCAAGGCACGATGAAGACTGCAGGCTTCTTGCGTTGCAAGGTCAAGGCGCATGTGGACGGCCGGACTTATGAAGGGCTGGCTACATCGGCCTATGCTCCTGAGCAGCTGCAACCCGTGACGAAACTTCCTGCCGATTTTCAGGATTATTGGGCCAAGACCTTGGAAGAGGCGCGCAAGACTCCGTTGAATCCCCTTATGACGCTGCTTCCCGAACGCTGTACGGAAACGGATAATGTATATCAGGTCAGCTTCCAGACAAAAGCCTGGGGAGGACGTTTTTACGGTATTCTCAGTATTCCCAAGAAAGAAGGGAAGTATCCGGCTTTGCTGCGTGTGCCCGGTGCGGGTGTCCGCCCTTATGCGGGAGATACGTATACGGCTCCTGGAAAGGTAATTATATTGGAGGTGGGTATCCACGGCATTCCCGTCACGATGCAGCAGTCTGTATATGATGCGCTGGCAGGTGGGGCGCTGAGCAATTATTGGATGTTCGGCCGCGACAATCGGGATGCTTCTTACTATAACCGTGTGGTGGTAGGCGCTTTGCGTGCTGTGGATTTTATCTGTTCGCTGCCGCAGTACAACGGGAAAGCGCTGGGCGTTACGGGCTCCAGCCAGGGCGGTGCCTTGTCTGTGATTACGGCGGCTCTTGATTCACGCGTTACTTTTCTGGCGGCTGTTCATCCTGCCTTATGCGACCACGAAGCATTCTTCAAGAAGCGTGCTTGCGGCTGGCCCCATTATTTCTATTATTACGGTGCTCCCGATGAAAAGCAGCTTGAAACGGTACGCTATTATGATACGGCAAACTTTGCCCGCCTGCTGAATGTGCCCGGTTGGTTCAGTTGGGGGTATAACGATGAGGTCTGTCCTCCCACTTCCATGTATGCAGCCTACAATGTGATTGCTTCTCCGAAGGAATTGCATCCTTATCTGGAAACCGGGCATTATTGGTATCAGGAACAGTGGGATGAATGGCTGGACTGGATACGGAGACAACTTAATGTGCCAATGTGATTAATCACATTGGCATATTAATCTGATAATATAGTATCATTTTTTATGATATGATCCGCGTATCTTTGTGTATCGCTTAAAAACTGATAATATGAAGAAACTATTCCTTTTACTGACAGTACTTTTATTCCTTTTGGGAGCATGTGCCCCTAAGCCTGCGGAGCATTCGTTTATTAAGGTCAATGCCGATGGACAGTTCGTTCGCGACGGAAAACCCTATTATTTTGTAGGTGCCAATTTCTGGTACGGTGCCATTCTTGGTTCCGAAGGTGAAGGCGGCAATCGTGAACGGTTGCATAAGGAGCTGGACTTTCTGAAAAGTATTGGCATCAACAACCTGCGCGTATTGGTGGGTGCTGACGGTGAAAATGGCATAAAGACGCGGGTAGAGCCCTCTTTACAAGTGGCACCGGGCGTCTATAATGATACTATTTTAGCCGGATTGGATTATTTTATGAATGAACTGCGTGAACGTGATATGACAGCTGTCCTCTATTTGAACAATTCCTGGGAATGGAGCGGTGGCTATTCCGTTTACCTGCAATGGTCCGGACACGGTGATGCCGTGGTACCTGCCGTAGACGGATGGCCCGCCTATATGGAGTATGTCAAGCAGTTCCCCCAATCGGACAGCGCGAAGGCCTTGTTTGCCAATCATGTCAATTATATTGTTTCACGCACCAATAGGTATAATCAGATAAAATATGTGGATGACCCCACTATTATGTCTTGGCAGATTGGTAACGAGCCTCGCGCTTTCTCTGACGAGAACAAGGAACCGTTTGCCCGCTGGATGGCCGATGTGGCTGCACAAATCAAGTCACTTGACCCGAACCACATGGTGTCTTCCGGCAGTGAGGGCTCGTGGGGATGCGAAATGGATATGAATCTTTTCGAGAAGATTCATGCCGACCCCAACATCAATTATCTGAATATCCACATCTGGCCTTACAACTGGAGTTGGGTGAAGGCGGACAGCCTGAAGGAACTTCTTCCGTGTGCCAAGGAAAATACTAAGAAGTATATAGATGACCACATGGTCATTGCCCAGAAGTACAGCAAGCCGATCGTTTTGGAGGAATTCGGTTTTCCCCGTGACGGTTTCAGCTTCTCCAAAGAGGCACCGACCACTGCCCGCGATGAATATTACCGTTATGTATTCGACCTTATCCGCCAGGACCGTGAGAGCGGCGGACTCTTTGCCGGATGCAACTTCTGGGCATGGGGTGGTTTTGCCGGACAAAATCCCGACCATGTATTCTGGGAAAAGGGAGATGACTATACCGGTGACCCGGCTCAAGAACAACAAGGACTGAACTCTGTCTTTGCCACAGACAGCACTATTGAAATAATTAAAGCGGAAAACCGGAAGCTGCAAAATTGAACCTATCCGTGCTTTTCCGTGTAATCCCTGCCTGAAAATTAGAATGTAAGCGTGTACAAAGCGTTTGTACCGTTATATAAGAAAGATTATTACTCTAAATACTAAGTATGATATGAAAAGCATATGGAAAGTTATGTTGGCGGTTTGTTGCCTAGGTATGACCATTGGTTGTGGAACAAACCCGTCGAAGAATGAAAATGTAAAGGAAACGCTACCGGCATTGGTGGTCAATGGTACGCAGTTGATGAATACCGAAGGAGACACGGTGGTATTGCACGGTGTCAGCTATGGCTGGCATCAGTTCTGGCCCCGTTTCTACAATGCCTCTTCGGTTGCTTATCTGGTCAATGACTGGGGCGCACAAGTGCTTCGGGCCTCTATGGGAGTGGATTTGGATAGCGCCTGCTATGTGAACAAGCCCGAGTTCGGTATTGAGTGTGTTACGAAAGTGGTGGATGCTGCTATCGAGAACGGCGTTTACGTCATCATCGACTGGCATAGCCACAATCTGCGGCAGGAAGAAGCAAAGGAGTTCTTCACTCAAATGGCTACCCGTTACAAAGGGGTTCCTAATGTCATCTATGAGGTTTTCAACGAACCGGTGGAAGACAGTTGGGAGCAGGTGAAGTCATACTCTGTGGAGGTTATCAAGACGATTCGTGCCATAGAACCGGATGCCGTTATCCTCGTTGGTTGTCCGCATTGGGACCAGGACATCCATTTGGCAGCGGACGATCCTATTACCGGATATAGCAATATAATGTATACACTCCACTTTTATGCCAACACTCACGGACAGTGGCTGCGCGACCGCGCCGACTATGCTTTGGGCAAGGGCTTGCCGATTTTCGTTTCCGAATGTGCCGGTATGGAGGCAAGTGGGGACGGCCCCATCAGTAAAGAAGAGTGGGGGAATTGGCTGGACTGGATGCAGCGGCATTCCATCAGCTGGGTGGCCTGGTCTTTGTCTGACAAGGATGAGACTTGCTCCATGTTCTATCCGTCGGCTTCTTCCGAGGGAAACTGGAAAGATGCAGATATGAAGGAATGGGGAAGAATGGTACGGGACGAACTGAAGAAATGACCCTTTCGGGAAAAAGCAATATGATTTAACCATTAATAATTTAAGAAAAAAAGAATTGTGCCTATGGGAAAAAAGGAAAAACGGAACTATGAAGACATGGACTGTTTGGAAGTAAACCTAAATGTCAAGGCTGTGATAGTATATCAGGGCTTTTTGACTCAGTCTCATTTTTGTTAACTAAAAAAATCTTCTTTTGGGAGGTTTTGTGTTTGTTTTAAATCTAAGAAATACAGTATGAATTTGAATTTTAGAAAGACAGCGCTGCTTGCGGGGATATGCTCGGTGTTCAGTCTGGGTTATGCTCCTCAGCTTTTCGCAGTATCATCGACGGATACCGTTGAGGCAGTGCAGCAAACAAAGAAAATTACGGGTGTCGTCAGTGATGCTATGGGCCCTATTATCGGTGCCAATGTATTGGAAAAAGGTACAACGAATGGTGTAATTACCGACATTGACGGTAACTTTGCCTTGAATGTGAAACCAGGAGCTACCATTGTAGTCTCCTTTATAGGCTATGTCAGCCAGGAAATAAAGATAACGAACCAGACAACAGTGAACATCACGCTGAAGGAAGACTCCGAGATGTTGGACGAAGTGGTGGTTGTGGGGTACGGTACGATGAAGAAAAGCGACCTTTCCGGTGCTTCCGTTTCCATGAGTGAAGACAAGATTAAGGGTTCTATTATCACCAATCTCGACCAGTCCCTTCAAGGGCGTGCTGCCGGTGTGACGGCAGTCAGCACTTCCGGTGCTCCGGGTTCTTCCTCCTCTATCCGCGTACGTGGTCAGGCCACTATCAATGCTAATGCCGAGCCGTTGTATGTAATTGACGGTGTGATTGTACAGAGTCAGGGACAAAGCGGTTCATCTTATGGTTTGGGCGATGCACTGGGTAATGGCTCGGTTTCCACCATTTCTCCGCTTTCCACCATCAACCCTGCTGATATCGTCAGTATGGAAATTCTGAAAGATGCTTCGGCAACCGCCATTTACGGTGCGCAAGGTTCCAATGGTGTGGTTTTGATTACGACCAAACGTGGTAAGGCGGGTGAGGCTAAGTTTACTTATGACGGTATGTTTGCCGTTCAACGCCAGACAAAGCGTCTGGATATGATGAATCTGCGTGAGTATGCCACTTATTATAATGATTTGGCAAACATGGGTGAAATCTCTGACCCTAGTAATTATTATGCCGATCCTTCTCTGCTGGGAGTAGGTACAAACTGGCAGGACGCCATCTTCCAGACTGCTTTGCAGCATCAGCACCAGATTTCGGCACAAGGTGGTACAGAGAAGATACAATACTACGTATCAGCTTCCTATATGGATCAGGACGGTACCATCATCGGTTCAAACTTTAACCGTTACAGCTTCCGTGCCAACTTGGATGCCCAACTGAAGAAGTGGTTGAAACTCGGTTTGACCGCCACCTATACAGCAACGGGTGATGACCTGAAACTGGCAGACAGTGATGAAGGTTTGATTAACTACTCGTTGACCACTCTTCCTGATATACCTATCTATAATCTGGATGGCAGCTATGCCACCGTTGTTCGCGAAGGCTACACGAATCCTAACCCGATTGCCCTTGCCATGATGGATGACATTCTGCTGGACCGTCAGAAACTGACGGGTAATATTTTCTTTGAGGTTACTCCGATTAAAAATCTGGTATGGCATGCCGAATTGGGTTATGACATCAGTTCCAGCAAAGGTGAGCGCTACAAGCCGATGGTTGATTTGGGTGGATGGGTACGTTCCAGTAATGAAAGCAATATCCAGAAAAACAGCAGTACATTCTGGCAATTGAAGAACTATGTGATCTATTCCGGAAACATAGGCGACAAGCATCATTATACAGCCATGGTGGGCCAGGAGTGCTGGGAGTCCAGCTATGACTTCACGAGTGTGTTCAATAGCGGTCTGCCTTCGGATGAAGTGCACAATCCTGCCTTGGGTACGGGAACCCCGACTATCAATGCAGGTTTTGGAAGCTCGTCTATGGCATCTTTCTTTACACGTCTGACTTATAACTATGCCGACCGTTATTTGGGTACTTATACCTATCGTTATGACGGCTCTTCAAACTTCGGTCCCGAGAACCGTTGGGCAGGCTTCCATTCATTGGCTACTTCCTGGCGCTTTTCCAACGAAACGTTCTTTGAACCGTTGAAGAAGGTCATCAGTAACGGTAAGTTGCGTCTGGGATGGGGACAAACTGGTAATGCCAACATCGGTGGTTATGCTTGGGGTACATCCATGAGTCGTATGCCTTCCGGTCTGGGTATGGGGTATCGCCCCTCCAATATACCGAATACTTCCATCAAATGGGAGTCCCAGGAGCAATGGAACGTCGGTGTGGATTTGGGATTCCTGCACGACCGTATCAACCTGACGGTAGAGTGGTACAAGAAAACTTCCAGTGATATGTTGATGCCGTTGCAGTTGCCTTCTTATATGGGTACTTCCGGTAATGCCTCTTCTGCATTGGCTGCTCCGAAAGGTAACTGTGGTGACATAGAGAATACCGGTTTTGAAATCTCTCTGAACACACATCCTATTACGGGTAAGTTTGAATGGGATTCTGACTTCCAGATTTCTTTCAACAAGAACAAACTGAAAGGATTGGCTGGTACAGCCAATGCGCAGATTGTGGGTTACGGACAGTGGACCGATGTAGTCAGTGTATCCAGTGTAGGCGAATCACTTTATAACTTCTATGGATTTGTTTGTGATGGTGTTTACAAGGACCTGGAGGACCTTCAGACTTCTCCGAAACCTGCCAAGTACCCGGCAAACGGTGTATTCGACCGTACCAATACCGTATGGGTGGGTGATGTGAAATATAAGGATATCAGTGGTCCTGACGATGTGCCCGATGGCGTTATTGACGACTATGACAAGACCAATATCGGTTCTCCGATGCCTAAGTTTACTTTTGGCTGGACCAATACTTTCCGTTACAAGAACTTCGACTTGTCCGTTTTCATCAACGGTTCCTATGGCAACAAGGTGTACAACTACCTTTCCATGAAGCTGACACATATGAACTCTCCCTGGACTAACCAGCTGAATGCTGTAAACGGACGTGCACAGCTTGTTCCTATCAATCCGAACAAGGTCTACGAAGATGGAACGATGTGGTATAATGATGTGTCTAACGTCATGGTGGCAAACCCGGGAGCTTCCATTCCACGCGCCACTATCAATGACCCGAATGACAACGACCGTATCAGTGACCGTTATATTGAAGATGGTTCTTATATCCGTCTGAAGAACATCTCTTTGGGATATACTTTCCCGAAAAAGACGATTGATAAACTGGGACTGAGCAACTTGCGTATCTATGCCAATATCCAGAACCTGCTGACCATTACCGGTTATGACGGCTATGACCCTGAAATTGGTGCCAGCACTTCAAGCGTCAATGTCTATGGTTTGGACAACGGACGTTATCCGTCTCCTACAGTTTATTCATTCGGCTTGAATGTTTCATTCTAACACTTTAAATTGAAGAAAACATGAAAATCAGATATATTAAATATTGGGCGTTTGCAGCTGTACTCGGTATGGGAACAGTTTCATGCGAGGATTTCCTGAACCGTCCTACCGAAGACAATTATAACGAATCGAACTTCTATCAGAATGACGAACAATGTGTGCAGGGGGTTAATTATCTTTATAACTCACCTTGGTATGACTTTCAGCGCGGTTTTATTAAAGTCGGTGAAATCTTGTCTGGAAACGTATACGAGGGAAACAGCCCTTACTTGAATTTTACGGTGAATGGTACGGATGAAAACCTTGTGAACATGTCCTATTCTCTATGGGCAGTGATTGGCCATGCCAATACTGTATATACTCGTTTGAAGACGGCAAATGCGTCAGAAGCAGTGAAAAATCAGTGTATGGGCGAGTGTCTGGCATGGAAAGCCATGGCTTACTTCTATTTGGTACGTAGTTTTGGCGCAGTACCCATTATCCATGATAATACGGACGAATTGAATTCCGGTAATTATAACTCCAAATTCAAAGTGGAGGCAGCAGATGTGTACGAATATATCATTATGACTCTGGAGAAAGCTATGGAGTTGCTTCCGGCCAGAGGTGAAACGGGACGTATTGACCGCTATTGTGCCGAAGGTCTTTTGGCTAAGGTGTATCTAACTAAGAGTGGCCTTTCCGGTACCCGCAATGCGGATGATTTGGCGAAAGCGGCAGAATATTCCAAGGATGTAATTAATAATTCCGGCCGTAACTTGCTGGCTAACTATTCCGATGTTTTCCGTTTGGCAAACAACAAGAATGAAGAGTGTCTCTTCTCCTGGCACTGGTCGGCAGGACGTGACCCCTGGACACAGCAGAATACGTTGCAGTCGGACTTGGCAATGGTGGGATTCGATGAATTTGGTGATTGCATGCCGAATATGGGAAGGGAGGACCTAATGGCGATTACCAGTCTCCTACCGGTGCCAATCACGTGAAGCATCTCTATGGTAACAATAATGACCATGTATTGGGCTTGGGCGTATCGGCTGGTAATATGTACAGCGGCCTGGCAACCCATATCCTGCGCCTGTCCGATATCTATCTGGTATATGCCGAGGCGAAAATGGGACTGGCTACCTCTACTACAGACCAGAGTGCACTGGATGCTTTCAATGCAGTACGTGGCCGTGCCATTCCGGGAGTTACTCCGAAAACCTCCATTACTTGGGAGGACGTCTGGAAGGAACGCCGGCTGGAACTGGCTTGCGAAGGCGACCGTTGGTATGATTATGTACGTTTGGCATATTATGATTCCCAGCGTGCTATCAATGAGCTGAAGGCACAGCGCCGTGATGTTTATTATAGTCTGGGTACTACTTATAAGGCTTATTATGAAAACGGCAGTTGGACGGTGAATCCGGACGAGACCCGTTACAATCCGGATGCAAAGGCGCCGAATGTGACAGTCTCCAGCTTTACATTGCCGTTCCCGACAGAAGACGTGGTGTTCAATCCTAATTTGATGAAAGACCCGGTACACGTAGATGTACGTTCTGAATTCAGTTATTAATTTAATGCTTGAAAAGATGAAAAATAATAGATATACGAATTGGTTCTTCGCGGCAGCTGTTGTCGCAGCAGGCTTTTCCATGGCAGCTTGTGAGGATGAACCGGATAAATATGAAGTGGCAGGAGGAAAGCCTACCTTGAAATATGTTCGTGTCCCTGATCCGGCAGCGGCAGACTCTTTGCTGACGGGGGCTTATATGGCGAATACGATTTGTCTGGTCGGTGAGAATCTGCGGAGTGTTTACGAGCTCTATTTCAATGACCAGAAGGCGATACTTAATACCAGTTACATCACTGACCATACACTTATGGTAGATGTTCCGAAAGAGATTCCTTCGGTAGTGACTGATAAGATTTATATGGTGACCAAAGCAAAGGATACCATAGATTATGATTTCAAGGTGTTGGTTCCGGCTCCTACCGTGAACTCCATTTCTTGTGAGTTTGCAAAGCCGGGTAGTGAGGTGACACTGATTGGTGACTATTTCATTGATGACCCGAATGTGCCGCTGACCATTACGATGGCCGGTAATGTGGAAGTGACTAATATTACGAACATAACCAAGACTGCGGTCAGCTTTATTCTTCCGGACAATGCTCCTGCAGGCTATATCAACGTGAAGTCCATTTATGGTACCGGACGTTCCAAGTTCCGCTATTATGATACACGTAACATTCTCTTTGACTGGGACGGTTCTCATGGCGGTATGGCTATTGCCCACGGTTGGCGTGATGGTAGCAAGGTGTTGAGAGAAGCCGATGAAAACAGTATTGACGGTGCTTATATCTGTCTCACCGGAGCACTTGACGGTGCTATCGGAGCTACTTGGGCAGAAGATGAGTTCTCGTTCAACTATTGGCCGGAACCGTCTGCCGGTTATCCCGAACTTTCTGCACGTCCTGAGTTTGCAGAACTGCTCGAGGAGTATGGCGTCAATGGCTTGCAACTGAAATTCGAGGTGAATATTCCTTCTTCCAATCCGTGGCAGTCTTGCGCTCTACAAGTGATGTTTACGGGTAATGATGTGGTGACTTATGCGACGGGAACTAATGCTTATTTTAGTGATACGAATGTGCCGCGCGGTTTGTGGTTGCCTTGGAAGAATACGGGTTCGTATGATACGGGTGGTAAATGGACAACCGTTTCCATGAATCTGTCCGAGTTCAACAAGACGCATGAAGGTAATAAGTGTGATAGAACTTTTGACAAGACTATGCTGACCGGATTGACATTCTTTGTCTGGGCAGGTGGTGTGGAAGGTAAGGATTGCAATCCGGTGATTATGATTGACAACATCCGTGTGGTACCTATTGAATAACCTTTTAAATAGAATACTGATATGAATAAAACATATAAATTTCCGGCACTGTGGATGATGTGCCTGATGCTCTTCAGTTGCTTGACGTTTACGGCCTGCGACAATGGGGATGATGAAGATACCAACCAATATAAAGGGGGAATCAGTCTGAATGTATTCGGACCGAGTCCCGTATCCCGCGGCGGTGTACTCCGTTTCCTAGGCAGTGGCATGGATAAAGTGACTGCGGTCGCTATTCCCGGTTGCGACGATATAACAGACATCGAAGTAGTCAGTGATACGGAAATCCGTGTCACTGTACCTCAGACAGCCCAGCCGGGGTTGGTTGTCTTGAAGACTCCGAAAGGGGATATTACAACAAAAACCGAGTTGACATTTACGGAGCCGATTGCTTTGGAGGCTTTTGCACCGGCAGAAGTAAAGCCTGGTAGTGAATTGACCATTACTGGTGAATATTTGAATTTGATTAAAGAAGTGATATTTGCTGACGAGGTAACAGTGCCTGCTGATGAGTTTGTCAGTCAAAGCCGTCAGGAGATTAAAGTTATTGTTCCTGATTCTGCTCAGACCGGTAAGTTCATCTTGTCTGATGGAGCTGAAATCCCCAATTGGATTTATTCTGAAGGGGAACTGGAGGTTACTTTGCCATCGGTAGAGGCTCCACTCGACCTGGTAGATAAGAAGCCGGGGGATGTCATTCGAGTTTCTGGTGAAAACTTTGATTTGGTGAAGAAAGTGCAGATGCCGAATGGGGATGAAGTTGAATTTACGATGACTGCCTCTTCCGAAGGAGATGAACTTACTTTTACATTGCCGGATAATGTCTCGGACGGAGAAATTACGGTACTTCCTGCTTCGGATGTAAAAGTTGTGGTTGCTACTGTTGTAGTAGCTACGCCTTCGAACGTAGTGGCTGTTCCTGCTGTGAACTTGCGTGGTGGAGATATGATTACCTTGAAAGGTACCAATATGGATTTGGTGACTGATGTAACGTTCCCTGGTGTAGAAGAAGCAGTAGGATTGGAATCACAAAACTCGACTGAAATAAAGGTCTTGATGCCGGCTGCGGCTATTAGTGGTGATTTGCAATTGAATACAAATAGTGGAAAAGCAACTGCCGTATCTATTGCAACGGCAAAGCCGGAAAACATTTCTTATAGTGCGGCGACAGTCCCGGCAGGAGAGGCTTTGACTGTCAAAGGAGTAAATATGGATGTAGTTTCGGCTGTTGTATTCAGTGGTAATGTGGAGGTTACCGTATCCGATGCCACTGCTACTGCCATTTCTTTGACTGTACCTACAACTGCCGAAACTGGGGCCTTACTTTTGAAAATGGCCAATGGTGAATTTGTGGAAGCACCGTCTCTGACAATAGAGAAACCGGTATGCGCCTATTTGCCGGCATTGCCTGACAAATTGGTTCGGGGACGAATTGTGGAACTTGAGATTGTTAATGCTGATAAACTGACAAATGTATTGCTGAATGAGGCTTCAGTCCAGTATATCAATGATGCGGCTAAAGGGGTATTGATGTTGAATGTACCGGCTGAACTGAATGGAACTTATAGCCTGAAACTGATTTCTTCAAATGGTGAAATTGCTTATGATGTTCTTGTGGTTGCTAATGAAGAAACAGTTTGGGCTGGTCCGCTCGATATTAGTTGGGGTGATGGAGGACGTGTGTTGGTACCGGCTGTATCTTTTGCCAAGGTAACGGCAGGCACTGTCATGAAAGTCTATTTCGATCAGAAAGACCAGACTTGGGCACAGGCTCAGTTTAACTATGGCGATTGGAGTGGCATAGCTTTCTCTTTGTTTGATACGACTATGGTACCGACAGACATTTACGGCTGGAGTTTCGAGAGCCGTGTGATGGAGTTGACGTTGACTCAGGAGATACTTGATAATATTCAAGCTAAACAAGGAGATTGTGAAGACCAGACAAATGTAGGTATCATTATTCAGGGCAGTGATTTGACGTTTACAAAAATAACGATTGTAAATTGATGAATTGTGGCTTGAAGAATGTGACTATGGATGCCCTGATTAAGAATGAAATAAAATCATAATTAAGATGAAGAAACTGAATATAAAATGGATGCTTTCGTTGATAGCAGCTTTTACTTTTGCCTCCTGCGATACTGATGTCGATCATGATATCCCAGCAGTGGATGCACCGGTATTGGTGTCTACTACTCCTGAAAGTGGAGCAGCCAAAGTGAAAACGGGAGAAATCACTATTGAGGTGAAATATGACAAGAATATATTCTTTGCAACAGACAATCTGAGCGAAATCAAGTTTACCGGTGGTGAACTGATAAGTGCCGATGTACTTGGCGCAAGCAATATACTGACTGTAAAAGTGAATGTTCCCGGGAGAGAGACGGCTTGTTCTCTCTCTATCCCCGAGGGAATAGTAACCGGACCGAACCAGATGCCTGCTCCGGCTGTATCGGTTCAGTTCTCTACTGTCGCTTTGGACAAGGCACTGGTTGCCGCTAGTTCGGCCAAAGCTGTGAAACTGTACAATTATCTATTGGATAACTTCGAGACGAAGACACTTTCAGCTATGATGGCCAATGTTGCCTGGAATACGGAAATGTCCGAAAAGGTGTATGGATGGACTGGAAAATATCCGGCTATCAACTGTTTCGACTATGTTCATCTGCCGGCATCTGTAGCTGGAGCAGACTGGATTAATTACGGTGACATTACTCCTGTTAAGGATTGGTCTGACAAAGGTGGCATCGTAGCTGCCATGTGGCATTGGAATGTACCCAAGAAAGCTGTAGGCGAAGCTTCTTCTACCCAAATATGGGAAGGAGAGACAGTAATGCCGGGTGATTGGAGTGGAAATGTACAGATGACGGATGATGCTGCAAAAGCTGTCTTTGCTGATGCACAAGTGGGTCAGGTGATACGCGTGGCTGTGAAGGATGTGGCAGCGGGTGCACAAGGTTCGTTCAAAAACAGTGGTTGGAGCGAGATTGCTTCAGGAACTGATTATTTTGACATATTCGGGGACTATACATTGGTGATTACCGAAGATGTTTTGAAATCCCTGCAAGAAGGTGGTCTCATCATTGGTGGACATGATTATACAGCAGTTGCTGTTTATCTTGAAAATAACGGTACAGCTCTCGACCCGAATAAGGATTATGCCTTTTATAAGGCAGATACGGAGTTTGATGCTACCAATGCCACAGTGGAAGGCACTTGGGAAAACAAGGTGTTTACCGAAGATTTGAAAAATGCTGCCGCTTACTTGAAGCTATTGAGAGATGCGGATATTCCGGTATTGTGGCGTCCATTCCACGAGGCAGCCGGTGGCTGGTTCTGGTGGGGTAAGGATGCTGCCAGCTTTAAATCTCTGTGGATTGCTATGTTCAATTACTTCAAGACTGAAGGATTGGATAATCTTATCTGGGTTTGGACTACCGAGGGCAATGATGCCGATTGGTATCCGGGAGATCAATATGTAGACATCGTGGGACGTGATGTTTATAATAAGGAAACTGCAGATTGTGTTTCAGAATATACTTCCATTGCCGAAAATTATGGAAACAAGATTGTTTCGCTGAGTGAATGTGGTACGGTCGGACTTATTTCCGAACAATGGGCATCTGGTGCACGTTGGAGTTGGTTCATGCCGTGGTATGACGGGACAAATGAGGATGGTAGCCCGGTAGTCCATGCTGATGAAGCATGGTGGAAGGATGCTATGAGCCAGGAATTTGTTGTTTCCCGTGAAGAGCTTCCTTCTATGGAATAGCAATTTTTAATAATAAAATAGAAAGGGTTGTCTCTGGTTAGTATCGGGGCAACCCTTTCTGTCTTTTATAGCTTTTAGTTGTTGGTTATAGAATTCATGCTTTATACTTTTTAGGAAAAATAGTAATGGATGTTAAATGAGTGTCGTTATTTGATAAAATAGTATTATAAGGTTTGCTGCTAAAAGTCTACTTTTGTCAAGCCTAATTAAAATTTGATAATAATCATATAATGTTTAACCGCTAATGAAATGAAAAATGCCTATGAGAAAGGAGTGATATGTATACCAACCACTTTATAGAATAAGGTATATTTAATTTTTCCTCAAAAAGAGAAGTTTAACCTTATATTAAACGGTAGATGCCGCCAGGCAATACCAATTCATTAATCTAAGAAAAATACAAGTATGAATTTAAATTTCAGAAGAACCGCGCTGCTCGTGGGTATCTGTTCGGCTGTCAGCCTGACTTATACTCCGCAACTTTTCGCCGCATCGGTCGATGCAATAGATGCTGTGCAGCAAGCAAAAAAAATCACAGGTACTGTAACAGATGCAATGGGACCGGTCATCGGTGCCAATGTATTGGAGAAAGGAACCACAAATGGTGTCATTACCGACATTGACGGTAATTTCACATTGAATGTTCAGCCGGGAGCAACGATTGTTGTGTCTTTTATCGGTTATCAGCCGCAAGAAATAGTGGTAGGTAACCAGACTAGTTTCAAGATTCAGCTAAAGGAAGATACGGAATTGTTGGATGAAGTAGTCGTAGTGGGTTACGGTGTACAGAAGAAGAAACTGGTGACAGGTGCTACGGTTGAGGTAAAAGGCGAAGACATCGCAAAATTAAATACTACGCAGGCATTGGGCGCTTTACAAAGCCAGTCTCCGGGTGTAAATATTCAGGCCGTTTCCGGTCAGCCGGGTGATGGGTTTAAAATTAATATTCGTGGTGCTGGTACTAACGGAAATACAGCTCCAGTTTACGTTATTGATGGTGTAGCCGGTGGCGATATTAACGCCTTGAATCCTGCCGATATTGAACGTATTGACGTGTTGAAAGATGCTGCATCTTGTGCAATTTACGGTTCGAGCGGTGCCAACGGTGTTATCCTTATTACTACGAAGCAGGGTAAGGTAGGAAAGGTTTCTGTATCTTATGATGGAAACATAGGTTGGGCAAATATATATAAGATGCCTGATATGTTGAATGCCAAAGAATATATGGCGGTAATGGATCAAGTGGCCTATAATAATGGAGGCCAACCGTATGATTGGTCAAAATTCGTAGATGCTGATTTGCTGACTGCTTATCAGAATGGTACCAATCCTGGTACAGATTGGGTAAAAGAATTCCGGAATAAAAATGCTGTGGTTACTAATCATGCGTTGAATGTAACAGGTGGTTCTGAATTCTCCAAATTTTCGACAGGTATAGGCTATCAGTATCAGGATGGTGCATTCGGTGGTCCGGTGAAGACTGACTATCGTCGTTTTACTTTCCGCATTAATTCTGAGCATGTGATATATCGTAAGGGAGATGTGGATGTGATAAAGTTTGGTGAGAATATATATTATCAGCACAAACAGAATCAAGGTGTGCAGTTAGGTAATCAATATTCGAATGACCTTTCTAATGCTTTGCGTGCTATTCCTCTGATTCCTGTATATAATGAAAATGGTGATTTCTTCATGTATGATGATTTGAAGAATTTTGGAACGAGTGCTAATGGTATACTTGATTATACTGCATATGCTTCTAATCCGATGGCTCACATGGTATATAATCAGGCTGGGAATAATAAGAATAAGAATTTTAATCTGAACACAGCGGCATATCTGGAAGTACAACCACTTAAGAATCTTATTTATAAAGGTCAGGTTAGTTACAAACAATGGTCAAGTTCATGGCGTTCATATCTTCCCGTTTACCAAATTAATAATCAGGGAGATAGCCGTGATAAAGACCAAACGATAAATAACGTGTCTTTGGGTTGGAACTGGAGTTTGACTAATACGTTGAGTTATCGGTTTGATATTACAGACTTACATCATTTTGATGTTTTGGCTGGTACAGAGTATTCTAAATCAAGACCAACTTATGGCGAATCAGTAGAGGCAACCGGTTATAATAGTGCTTTTGGTGACTTTACACATGCTTATTTGCATAATACAGAACGTAAAGCTACTGCTACAGTAAATGGTTATCCCTCGGATTATGGTTCTAAGATGTCTTATTTTGGACGTTTGAATTATGACTTTAAGGAAACTTATATGTTTTCTGCTATCATTCGTGCCGATGGCTCGTCTAAGTTTGCGAAAGGCAATCAATGGGGATATTTCCCATCATTCTCTGCTGGTTGGGTTATTTCAAACGAGGCTTTTATGAAGAATACTGCTTCTTGGCTTGGTTTCTTGAAAGTCCGTGCTGGTTGGGGACAGAATGGTAATGACAATATCCCTAATTCAAATTGGCGTGCCGGTTACGAGTTTGGCGATTATGGTCTTTATACATTTGGCTCGGATAAGAATGGAGGTACAACCGGAGCTTACCCGAATCGTTTGGCTAACCCCGATTTGACATGGGAAACTTCAGAACAGACCAATATCGGTATTGATGCCCGTTTCTTGGATAACCGTCTGAGTTTTACCATGGACTGGTATAGCAAGCAGACGAAAGACTTGTTAGTGGAAGTGGGTACCAATGCGGCTTCCGGTTTCGCTACTCAATATCAAAATGCTGGTACGGTAAAGAATACTGGCCTTGAACTTTCAATGGGCTGGAGAGATCAGATTGGTAAGGAGTTCAAGTATGGGGTGAATGTCAATATGGCCTATAATAAGAATGAAGTAACGGAGGTTAATAACGCCAATCATTTTATTGAAGGCGGTAATGATTTGTTGGCTCAAAGTACGGGTCGGTTTGTCCGTATGGAAGAAGGACATCCTATTGGCTATTTTTATGGTTATAAGACGGATGGTGTCATTCAGAACCAGAATGACTTGCAGGCATATCTTGACCAGAATTGTAAAGGAAATGCGGCAAACTCTAAGCAAGGTGCAAGTATTAAACCGGGTGATTTGAAGTTTGTGGATGTTGATGGAAATGGGGTGATTAATGATGACGATAAGACTGATTTGGGTAATCCTCATCCTGACGTGACAATGGGTCTTACGTTAAGTGCGGAATATAAAGGATTTGATTTCTCTGTAACAACCTATGGCGCTTTTGGTGCACAGGTAGCTCGCTCTTGGCGAAAGTTCTCAGATGGACAGTATGAAAACTATACGACAGAAGTTTACGATTACTGGCATGGCGAAGGAACCTCAAACAGATATCCGCTGCTTGCGCCGGGAAATAGTGGACAGAATTTCCAGGCCATTTCAGATATTTATATTGATGATGCCGACTATGTTCGCATTCAAAATCTGACTATAGGATACGATTTCAAGAGAATTTGGAAGAACTGTCCGTTCCAGCAACTTCGTGTGTATGCTGCTGCACAGAATCTATTTACTTTTACCGGTTATAAAGGGATGGATCCGGAGAATGGTAGAGCCCTCAATGACAAAGAACCGTGGGTAACCGGTGTTGATGTAGGTAACTATCCTCAACCTCGTACTTATATGGTAGGTGTTAATGTTAAATTCTAAAATTGATACACGATGAAAAAAATAGCATATTTAATAGGTGCAGCTTTGATGATAGCAGGAATGTTTGCTTCTTGTAGCTTGGACTCGATGAGTCTGACGGAAAAAGATACGACCAATTTTCCTAAAACGGCTGAAGATGCCAATCAGGCTTTAGCTGCCATATATCAGAACCTGAATAATGTCAATGCTTTTCCACAGCAGTCTTTCTTGTATAATTCTCTGCTGGCTTGCGATGATATGTTGGGTGGTGGTGGTCCCAATGATAAGTTGATGCAATCTTTGGACCTTATTTGTAATACGGGTACAAATGCTACGCAGGACTACTGGGTGGCTCGCTATCAAGGAATCAACCGTGCCAATACGTTGTTGGAGGCTCTTGCTGGTATTGAAATGGATCCGGAAGTAAGAGCGCAGGCTGAGGGCGAAGCCAAGTTCCTTCGTGCTTTTTATTACTACGAGTTGGCTTCCATGTATGGGCGCGTACCTTTGGTGATTACTGCTTTGTTGCCCGAAGATACTACTCCTCCGACTGCCGCTGTTATCTGGGGGCAGATTCTGCAGGATCTTCGCGATGCGGCTGCAAATATGCCGGCTGTTCGCAAGTCGGATGGGCATGTTGATAAATATACGGCTGAAGCTATGTTAGGACGTGCTTGGTTGTATTATACTGGTATGTATGGCAATGGTGAAACTCTGAACGATTTGGTTAGTACGAACTATAGTCCGTTGACTTCAGTTGATTTGCCTGATGGGACAACTTTGACCAAGCAGGATGTGGTTGGGTATATTGATGATTGTGTGAATAATTCTGGTTATAGTCTTGTTCCTGAGTTTCGTAATTTGTGGGCATATACCAATAAATGTACGGTAGAAGATTTTCCGTTTACTGCCGGTCAGGGATTGAAGTGGGTAGAAGATGATGCAGCGGTAAATCCCGAATCCATGTTTGCCATTAAATATAATAAACTTGCATCTTGGAGCACTACTATCGGTTATGGTAACGGTTATGCTCTGCATTTTGGTGTACGTGGCAATGATCAGGCCAATTCTTTCCCCTTCGGACAAGGATGGGGTGCCGGTCCTGTAGCTCCCAATTTTTATAATGATTGGAGTGTGGCAGAACAAGATGATGCCCGTCGTCCGGCCTCCGTATTCAAGACGGAGGATATGCCGAGTTATAATAAAGGTGGTGGTGACGGCTTTATCCAAGAAACGGATTATTATCAGATGAAAATAGGTTCTATCATGGCTTATAGTACGGATGCGGCTGGAAATAAAACGATTGAGCCGGTATTTGAGAAGATAATGTATGGTGCCGACGGCTGGATTAATGATAATCTGATGCAAACCGGTTCTATTCATGATTTGGTTTTGATTCGTTTTGCGGATGTATTGTTGATGCAGTCTGAATTGAAGGAAGATGTTTCCGGTATAAACAGAGTGCGTAGTCGTGCCGGACTTGAACCTATTGGTACATATTCGTTGGCTGCATTGCAGAATGAACGCCGTTGGGAATTATGTTTTGAAGGTACTCGCTGGAACGATATTCGCCGTTGGCATATTGCTGCCGATGCCCTTGAAAGACAGACGGGAGCAAAGGTTTATACAAATGGGGCTGAAAGCCGTAATGTGGCGCAGAACGGTGGTTATGCCGCACGTTATAAGGCTACGGCAGGTTTCCAGAAGATTCCCGAAAACCAAGTCCTCCTGAATGAAGGAAAGGTAGAACAAAATGAGGGTTATACGGATGCAAGTGCTGAGTATAATGGTTGGCAAGAATAGAATATGAATTTAAAATGAAAAAAGATATGAAAAAGATATTATTCGCAATACCTTTGTTTGCAATGCTGCTGGTGGCTTGCGATCCGATAGTGGATGAAATCAGTCCGGATCCCAATGTCACACCGGAAAATCTTACTTTTGAACTTGTGGCCAAGAACCAGGGAAACAACAACATTCAGATTGTTCCTACTCCGTCACGTTATGTGAAGGTTTATGATGCTACGTCTGATATCAAGTTGGCAGAAGGTACGGCTCCGTCGGTTCAAGTAGCTCCTCCTAATAAAGAATTGCAAGTATATGTAACAACCATTAATTCGGACGGCTCCATAACAAAATCGGCTTCCAAATCAATAGCAGTAACGGAGTATACAGATCTTCCCGCTATTTATGCTGATGTATTCGGCACAACTCCGGACGGTGGTTATGGAACAACCACTTGGGTCTGGAATACAGAAGCTGCAGACGGTTGTTGGGGTAATGGAGGTTATCTCGGCAATACCGGCCCCGGTTGGTGGATTTGTGATGCTGTGGGAGATGTCGGAAACGGTAGAGGGCAAATTGATGAACAAGCTGTAGGAAAAGGATTGCCTGATGATGGATTAAATGGTTGGTTCTCACTTAGTTTGACTGGTGTTCAGACAAGTCGTGGTGAAAGTGGTTCTGTCAAGGTGTCAGAAGATGTGGTGCAATCCGGTTGGGATGTAGGTACTATGGAGTTCTCTGGTACTATTCCATTGTTAGGTATACAGCCGAATCAAGGAAATGCACGTCAGTATGAGTATCATATTTTGAAGATTACAGAAGATGAACTTCGTCTTTGTGCTCCTGAACCCGGTGCTGGCGCTTGGGGTACGGCATGGTTCTGGAACTTCAAGAAAAAATAGTTAATATTGAAAGGTACGGGTGGGTAACGACCACTCGTATACTTTTATTACTAATTAAAAAAATGCAACAATGAAACGAACTTTCTTTTTGATATTACTGTTCTTCTGTGCTCTTTTTGTTAAAGCGGATGTTTTGGGACCGTATACAATGGATAGTAATGTACCTCCCACACCAACCGGATATGCTCGGGTTGTACTTCCGATAGGAGGTGCTGACGCTTCGGTAGCCGTAAGCATAACTGTTTGTGACGAAAGTGGTCAACAGTATGTTTTGAGAACTACTACCCCAAATGCTGCTCCATATTGTTATTTCTTGGCTTATGGCGTTTACCGCGTGGTCGCTTTAGAGGATTGTACAGCACAATCTAATTGGGGCGCACTTACGGTTGGTACAATTTTCGAAGTGACAGGAGGTGGCTATATTTCTTTAAATTATATAGGAACAATCTCTACTCCAAGTATTGTTCAAGCATCGGGTACTGATGATAATGTTCCTCCTTCCAAAGTAGGTTACAATATAATGAAAGTGTATGGAATAGAGACAAACGGCGGTGGGGTGTTGGTTGATTCTGACAAAAAAGAATATGGTATCTTTAATTATACCGGACATATAGGCGGTGCTCATTACTTTTACATTAAGCCAGGCACATACACTATAAAATCTTTGAGTGCTACCAATGGAAATTATATTTATTTGGAGTATGGAAATGTTAGACAACCGCTTTCTGCTGGTAGGACTTTCACAGTTCCTGCGTCATTCTTCTCCATTGTGTTTTCTAAAAAGGCACTTTAAGAATAATCTATAAATGAATTATTCAACTCAAAGCAGTTGTCGTTACCCCCCCGACTTTATTAGTCGCCCGTAACATCGGATAATTGTAAATGCATTAACCGAATAGTACAATTGTTTAATGGTTAAATCAGGAAAAGGCGAGTCGTGAGATTCGCCTTTTCGCATTCATTCTCTATTGCCTTTCCGGATGCAATTCACATTCCTTTTTGTATTACCCCTGATTTCAGGGCGCAGAATGTTTCTTTTTATCCCTGCATCTCCTTCACCTCCTTCTCCCATCCTCCTGTTCATTGGCTTTCCCGGTGAAACCGCTTTCCACCCTCATCGCCCCGCCTTTGCATCGCGCGACACGCCGTAGTATCCCGGCATGGCCCGGTAGATGGGTTGCGTGGGCTTCCCCACATTCTTCAGCTTGCCCTCTTGCTGCAACCGTTTCAGGTGGACGTTCGCGGTGGTGCGCGCCATGCCGCAGAGCGCTTGGAAGTCACTGCGAATCAGCACGTCGTGGTCGGCAAAGTATTCTTTCAGCTTCATGTCTATCTCCACTTCCGAAAGCTTCAGGGAGTGGCGGGTGTATTTACTGCGGATGGCATTGACTCCCGTCATCGCTTGTTTCAGCCTGACGTCGGGACGGAAGCTGATGCTTTTCAGCCGGAGTTTCAGGTGCTTGTTCGGGGTGCTGCGGGTCACTTTCTGTGTGGCTTCCAGGGTGGGGGCGAAGTAGCCCAGCCCTTCGATGTGCACCTCGTGGCCGTCGCGCAGTTCTTCGCCGCAAATTTGCGCCAGGCAGTCTATCGCGTTCATCACGTCGCCCACCGTGAGCGAGCTGCGGGCATGCACGCGGTTGTAGAGCTGCCGCATGGTTACTTTCCCGTTGAGCAACGGGCGGGGATGGAGGCCTCTCTCTTCAGGGGCTTCCTCATTAGTGCCCGGATTCTCGTACCAGTCATATAGTATTGCCATATCAATAGGTTTTAGTGCGTTCAACATACTTGTTTCTTCCCTCGGAAGTGTCTTCCTGTAAGTGAACGACTCCGGTCGGCCGAACGAATAACCCGGGTCGTTCGATTGAACGACCTAAGTCAGTCGATTGGACGACCCGGGGCGTTCACTTATAAAGAACCGTGCAAAGGTACTGAAAATAAAGGGTTCCGAAGCATAAATAAGTATGTTTGTCGGCAGGAATGATTTTTGAAGAATAAGCGGAGAATGGTTTGCAAAACGCCCTCGGCAGGCAGTAACTTTGGCGAAGAGGCGAGAGGAAAGAAAGGATGATTCCCTTCCTCGAAACCTCCCAATAATCATTTTAATAAAAAATATTTATGAAGAAAAAACTGATGACTTTGCAGCAACACCGGCTCTTGAAGGAAGCGGGACAACTGATAGCCTTTTCCGAAAGGCTGAAACACGCACAAAAAGAAACGACCGACCGAAACTGGAAGGAGCGGGAAGAGCAGCGCCGCCGGAGCGCGAAAGCCGCAAGCACCGTGACTGCACTGAGCGGCGACATCGAGGAGTTCCTCACTTCGCGCTACGACTTTCGCTATAATCTGCTGACGGATGAAACCGAGTTCCGCCCCGCCGGACAACGCTCTGCCGCCTTCACCCCCGTGGGCAAGCGCGAGTTGAACACTTTCTGCATCGAAGCCCATGCCGAAGGTATTCCTTGCTGGGACAAGGACTTGAACCGATACGTCTATTCCACTTACATCCCTGCCTACCATCCCTTCCTGCTCTACATGGACGAACTGCCCGATTGGGACGGCAAGGACCGGCTGACTGCGCTTGCCTGCCGCGTCTCTTCTCGGCCTCACTGGGTGCGGGGATTCCATACCTGGATGCTGGGACTTGCCTCGCAATGGATGGGCGTGTCCGGACTGCATGCCAACAGCGTGGCTCCCGTTCTCGTCAGCCGCGAGCAGGGACGACGGAAATCCAGCTTTTGTCGCGCCTTGATGCCTGACGTGCTGACGCGTTACTACGCCGACAACCTGAAACTGACCTCGCAGGGACAAGCTGAGAGAATGCTGGCGGAAATGGGGCTGCTCAATATGGACGAGTTCGACAAGTATGCCGACAACAAAATGCCCTTACTGAAAAATCTGATGCAGATGTCGGTGCTCAACATCCGCAAGGCCTATCAGCAGAACTTCAGGCAACTGCCCCGTATCGCCTCGTTCATCGGCACCAGCAACCGGTTCGACCTGCTGACCGACCCCACCGGGAGCCGGCGCTTCCTCTGCATCGAGGTGAAGCACAATATTGACTGCATAGGCATAGAGCACGACCAGATTTTTGCCCAACTGAAAGCGGAACTCATTGCCGGGCGGCGCAACTGGTTCACCAAGCCGGAGGAGGAGGAACTGCAATGGCATAACGAGGCTTTCTATCGTGTCAGCCTTGTGGAGGAGGCGGTTCACAGCTTGTTTCGTACCCCGCTTCCGGCAGAGAAGAGCTTCGACCTGACTGCCGCCGACATCTTTGATGAGTTACAAAAAACGCATCCCGCCTTGATGCGTGGCAGCAATCCCATGCAGTTCGGTTCGGTGCTGCTGCGGGTGGGACTGAAACGCCGGCATACGAAGTACGGCAATGTATATGAGGTGGTGAGAAGGAAGAAAGAAGTTTCACCGGAAAGGGTTGAACGATAGGGAAATAATGCGAAAGGTGAAGGGGTGAAGGAAGAGAAAGCCGGTTTATAGTCTCATTACGGATTGACATAGATTCCTATTAATTCAGGTTGTAGATGCCGATGGGATAAATATTTTCGCTCATAATAACTGTATATTTTATAGATTTCTATAAAAGTAACCTGTTGGCGGAATTAATTTAGTGCATACTTAATTCTGCCAATGGGCTTGTCGTTAATGAAGTTTACGTATTGCAG
>PPYE01293073.1_pt1 | contig 129682 bp, 192 predicted proteins | sample 1559881 | NCBI WGS metagenome assembly PPYE01 (sample SAMN08240022, study PRJNA423297) | Human gut metagenome, whole genome shotgun sequencing project.
TTCTGAACATTTTACCTTAATTGATTTTTTCTTTACTTCAAGAACAGTTGCATCAAAATATACTTGTTCTTTTTCCTGACTTGAATTCAAATCTGCTACAGCTCCATCATAGACCATTAATTTTATCGTTTCATTTTCAGGAACATCAGCGTATACACCTACAGTACATGCCTTGTTTTGGGATATCTGATACAAGGAACTAACACCGCCCGCTGGAATTTCTGCTGTTCTTTCTTCTTCATCCGGTATTTGTAGATGAACAATAATATTGAAATTATTGCTGTTTTGAAAGGTGAGTATTCCAGTTTGGGAGAATACTTTTTTATCAGAATATGTAACTACATAGTTATTTGTCTCAGAGGTTTCTGCGCAAGTAACAGAACAATCCCATTTGTCTTGCTGAGAGGTATCTTGTTTATTATTGAAAGTGATAAACTCATCCCACAATTCCTCAAAATTAACAAACTCATAATACTTTTCATCAACACCGAAATAATGTCCCGGACAGAGTGTAACTACGTCTTTTCCTTGGAAATAAAGCTTATAGTAAGTAACTGCTCCACTTGATAATGCTTGATTTTTATCAACTTCATCACCAAGCTCAACTTGATTCAGCAAATGGACGAACTCCTTCTTTTCCTGATCTGACAGTGTATAGGAAAAATTTCCATCTTTCCCACCTGTTGTGCCAGAAAGTTCGATTTTATCAATTTCAGACACATCTATAGTTCCAAATTCAATAGCAGAATGGGTGGTATTCTTTTGACAGCCGGACAATAGAGTTAACGTAATCAGTATGAATGATAGGATCATTTTTGAAACTGTTTTTTTACATTTTGTTTTAAACATTTTTCTGCCCTCCTGCTAGTGTACTGCCTCATTGTTCGCTATTTTATCAAGTTTGGCAAAGTATTTTTACCATTTTTCTTTGAATCAATTATAACATGAACAAGTTTGCTTTTCACTTGTTATATGATAAATAAACGAAAAAATGCATGTGTATGATTTTTAGTTTCATACTCATGCATTTTTTCTTACTTAATTATTGATTCATTTCATCCAACAGCTGTTCGATTTTCGATACAAATAGATCGAATGCTACATCATTTTTTCCACTGTTGATCACGATGTCTGCCTTGGAACGTGTTGGTTCTACATACAGATAATGCATTGGTTTTACAGTTGTCAGGTATTGTTTAATGATACCGTTAAGATCTCTTCCGCGCTCTTCCACATCTCGGGATATTCTGCGGAGAATTCGTTCATCTGCGCCAGCCTCTACGTAGATTTTGATATCCAGAAGATCACGAATCCGTTCATCGGCTAAAAGAAGAATTCCTTCTACGAGAATTACAGGTTTTGGTTCGATTCGAATCACTTCATCAGAACGATTATGAAGACTATAGTCATATACCGGACAATCAATTGCTCTTCCGGCTTTTAATTCTTTTAAATGTTCTACCAGAAGATCTGTTTCCAGAGAATCCGGATGATCATAATTCATAAGAACTCTTTCTTCGAATGGAACTCCTTCTTGTTTACATTTCTTCCGGCAGGAATATACGGTGAGATCGAATATCCTTTGATATCGATAAAAACTGCCCCAATTACAACAATCCCCATATTTAGTTACTCTCTATTCTTCCCATATAGTAAAATCCTTTACATTCATCAAGATGAACGTCAACCAGCTGACCGATCAGGCTTTCATCCCCTGGGAAATGAACGAGCAGGTTGTTGCTCATACGACCTGTCATCAGGTGATTGTCATGTTCATTGACACACTCTACAAGAACGGTCTGTACCGTTCCCTCATGAATTGCACATTGTTCTGCGGAAATTGTCTGAACCTCATGTAAAAGACGATTGAAACGATCTTTTACAACGTCTTCCGGAATCTGATCTTCCATTATAGCAGCAGGTGTTCCGGTACGTTTTGAATAAATAAAAGTAAATGCACTGTCATAGCGGACTTTTCTTACAACATCAAGAGTCTCCTGGAAGTCCTCTTCTGTCTCACCAGGGAAACCGACAATAATATCAGTAGTAAGTGAAATATCCGGAACTGCTTTACGGATCTTTTCAGCAAGTGCAAGATACTGTTCTTTGTCATAATGACGGTTCATGAGTTTCAGGATCCGACTGCTTCCGGACTGAACCGGAAGATGTAGATGTTTACAGATTTTTTTTGATTTACTCATCACTTCAATCAATTCATCTGACAGATCCTTCGGATGTGAAGTCATGAAACGGATTCTTTCAAGTCCTTCAATTTTTTCAATCTCCTGAAGAAGCTGTGCAAATGTCATCGGTTCTTCAAGGTTCTTTCCATAAGAATTGACATTCTGTCCAAGCAGCATGACTTCTACAACACCATCTGCAACAAGACGTTCGATCTCACGGATGATTGCCTTCGGTTCACGGCTTCTTTCGCGTCCACGTACATAAGGTACAATACAGTAACTACAAAAGTTGTTACATCCAAACATGATATTTACACCAGATTTGAAAGGATATTTTCTTTCAACCGGAAGATCTTCTACAATCTTGTCTGTATCTTTCCAGATATCAATGACTGTTCTGTCAGACTGTATTGCAGATGTTAAAAGTTCTGCAAATTTGTAAATGTTGTGTGTGCCGAAAATAAGGTCAACAAAGCGGTAGCTCTTTTTTAGTTTCTCAACAACTTCCGGTTCCTGCATCATGCATCCGCAAAGTGCGATCATCTTATGTGGATTCTTTTTCTTAATGGAACCAAGTTGTCCAAGACGTCCATAAACACGAAGGTTTGCGTTTTCACGAACAGTACAGGTATTGTAAATTACAAAATCCGCTTTCTCTTCATCCGTTTCTTCTGCATACCCAACCTTCTCTAAAATACCAAGCAGTTTTTCAGAGTCTCTCGAATTCATCTGACAACCAAATGTCGTCACACACGCAGTTAATGGACGCCCCAGTTTCTCAGACATTTCAGCAACATATTCTTTTGCTTTTTCCATAAAATAATACTGGCGTGCAGGCTCTTCCAACGGAGCATTCTCCACCAGCTTTACATTTTCAATTATCTCTTTCATTCTCATTTCCTTTATACAAACTGATTGCAGGATGCATCATAAGCATAGTCAATCAGATCTAATTTATCTGTAAGTTCTTTTTTATTCACTTCCATCTCTTTACATAACTGATCCAGTGATGGATAAAAATCTCTGAGCTTTGTATTTATGACGCTCAGAAGGATGACAGGATCCTGTGGTAAATTCTGTAACATGACCCTAATTTCCTTTCTTGTTCATATATTTTTCGCCATACTTTTCACCAAGATTAACAATACTTCCATCTTTTTGTTCCATGTCAATATTGTTCAGCTGGCTTCTTAAGTTCACCCGGATAAGTTCCATATATTCTTTACGAAGAATCTTCTGTTCTTTCGCTTCTTCCGGAGTGAGTCCTTCTGCTTTTGATTTTTTATATAATTCATTGATACGATCAATCTTCTTTTGTTCCATTGTCTATCTCTCTCCTTTTTCTTGTTCCGTTTAATGTTGCGATATTCTTTACTGTTCACTCCCGTGTGAACAGTAACCGATATTCTTTCCGCTGACTCTGTATTATACACGATTCTGTGCACTTCGTCCACTTTTTTAACTGGAATAATTCTCAAGAAAACCATACAGTTCTTCGGCAGACTTAAGATAGATTCCATTTTTCAGATCCTGTTGTACTTCATCCGGCAGATTATTTACGGATAGGCTGGTTGTTTCGTAAAGGGTTGTCCCATCTTGCAGATAGACCGCAACATATCCATGCAGCTCTTTCAGATAATATGCATCATCTGAAACAGACTCTCCTTTGGCTGAACTGCGTCTGGTTTGAATGGAATCATTTTTTTCATTTTTAGCCAGTTCTATAGCTTTTTCCTTTTCCAGTAGATTGTTGTAACTAACCTGATAACCTGCAATCAAACATCCGGTAATCAGAAATAAAACAGAAAAAAAGCCAATCATGTATTTTTTCATCGCAAATCGCTCCTTTTTTCATACAGTATTGGCTTTTTTATTTTTTTTATTCTTCTACTTTTACGGCTGGAAGCAGATGGAATTTCTTAGAAATTCTCAGGATACGTCCACCCATTGGAAGATCAAGGATATCATCTTCAGAAAGTGTTCCAATCTTCAACATAACAACCGCATAAACAAGTATTGCTACAATCAGTGAAATGCATACTGGAATTACACGACCGCCGATCAGTGTATCAAACAGTCTGAATACGCCGAAAGTTACAATGCCCATCACTGCTGCTGCAGCGAATGGTTTTCCGAAAGTGCTTACAAAATCGATTTTGAAACCGCTGACTTTTCGAATCTTGAGCAGGTTCAAAATACTCATTGCAAGTGCAAATACAATATTTCCACCCACCAGTGCATAGACGTTCATCTTGAATACAGTCATCATCAGTACAAATGCTACCAGATGAATTCCAAGAGCTGCTGCAGCATTCTTTGCGGGACTTGTCATGTAGTTTAATCCATGAAGAATGGAATTCGTTACAGAGGAAAGTCCATACAGTACAACAACGATAGCTCCTGCCATCAACAGACGCGCCGGTGTTGCACTGGAGTCATTGTACAGCAGAACCATAATTGGGGAAGCAAGTACAAAATAACCGATACAACTTGGAATAGCAATTACCATTGTAAGACGTAAAGTCTGGTTAATCTTATTGTGAACCTGTTTCTTTGTACCTGCTGTAACAACAGCTGTAAGACTTGGCACAAGAGATGTTCCAAGTGCGTTCGCAATTGCCATCGGGACATTGATCAGGGTGTCGTATTTACCGGTGTAAATACCCTGAAGAGCCATATATTCTTTCTCTACATAGCCTTGTGACTCCATAACATGATTAAAGATTGTAAGGTCGATAATCTGGTTAATATTATATACAGCGGTACTGAATACAACGGGGATTGCTGTTAAAAGTAATGCTTTCAGAAGGAAAGAATAACTTTCAACATTCTGGGTGCGGTCTCTTTTAAGCTGTTTGCGTATTACATTTTTATATAAAAAAATGACAAACAAAAGAAATAACAATCCAGATAAAGAGCCGATAACCGTTCCAAGTGTACTTCCGGCAGCACCGTAAGCAGGTCCGAGAAGCTCCTCTCCGGATTTTTCTCCTGCCTTTGTTCCGATACCAAAGAGGACACTTGCGCCGACAATACTGATCACGGCATTAAATACCTGCTCAATGATCTGTGAGATAGCTGTTGGAAGCATTGTTCCCATTCCCTGGAAATATCCACGGATAACAGCCATGACTGCAACAATCAGAAGTCCCGGGGCAAGAACCCGCAATGCGTAAACGCTAAGTGGAGATTTCATTAAATGTGTTGAAATCAGTCCTGCTCCCAAAAAGATTGTCAGCGAGATGAATAATCCAACACCGATTGCAAAAGCAAGAGAACAGATAAATACGCGGAATGCATTTCGTCTCTGACGTTTTGCAAGTCGGATCGATACCAGCTTGGATACGGCAGTCGGAAGGCTGAATGATGAAATCATCAGAGCGATTGCATAGACCTGATAGGCATATCCATAAAATCCGTTTCCTTCATCTCCTAAAATATTCGTCAGCGGAATCCTGTAGACTACGCCTATGATTTTTGTAAGTACAGCTGCTGCTGCAAGTATCGAACCCTGGACAATATAATCATCCTTTTTCGTTCGTTTTTTCGTTGTTTGTGCCTCAGTTTCAGACATAACTTCCTCCTAGTGTCCCATTCCTTAAAATCTATTTAATATATGTATCCTATCAGCGGAAAATACCGACTTTTTCCATGATTTCTTTCTGTTTTGCTTCCATAACAACACGCTCTTCATCAACCATGTGATCGTATCCAAATAAGTGAAGCATACTGTGCGCAATCAGGAAAGCATACTCTCTTTTGGGTAAATGTCCATATTCTTCAGCCTGGGATAACACTTTTTCCTTTGAGATAACGATATCACCAAGTATCAATTCTCCGGATTCCGGATTAAAGGCTTCTGCACTTTCTTCATCAATCACGGAAAAATCTCCCGGTTCTTCGTATTCGATCATAGGGAAAGAAAGTACATCTGTTGGGCGGTCAATTCCACGTTGTTCCAGATTCATTTCGTGAATCTGGGCATTCTCAGTCAAAAGAAGATTGATCTCTGCTTCATAAGGACAGTCTGCAAGTTCTAATGCAGCGTCAATAACTAATGTGGCAATCTCTTCTGTATCAAAGTCTAACTTTATATTCCCCTCTTCTTCGATAAAAAGACTCATCCTTTTTTCCTCCTGTTTTCTCTCGGTCTGGACGATTTCTTCTCATAGTCCTCATATGCTTTTACAATTTTCTGAACTAATGGATGTCTTACAACATCTTTGCTTGTCAGCGTACAGATGTTGATCCCTTCCAGATCTTTTACAACCTTTACAGCAACATCAAGTCCGGATATTGTTCCAGATGGAAGATCTTTCTGCGTAGAATCACCTGTAATGACAACTTTGGATCCAAAACCAATTCTTGTCAAGAACATTTTCATCTGGGCCGGCGTTGTATTCTGTGCTTCATCAAGGATAATGAACGCATTATCTAAAGTACGCCCACGCATATATGCCAGAGGAGCAACCTCAATCAATCCTTTTTCAGAATTCTTAAGAAAACTGTCAGCTCCCATAATCTGATAAAGCGCGTCATATAAAGGTCTTAAATACGGATCAATCTTGCTTTGCAGGTCACCCGGAAGAAATCCAAGCTTCTCTCCGGCTTCAATTGCCGGGCGCGTTAGGATGATTCTGCTTACTTCTTCGCGCTTGAATGCTGTGATTGCCATTGCCATCGCAAGATAGGTCTTTCCTGTTCCGGCAGGTCCGAGACCGAAAGTGATCATTCCATTACGAATTGCATCAACATATTTTTTCTGACCTAATGTTTTAGGTTTGATTGGTTTTCCCTGTAGTGTATGACAGATCAGATCTTTATCAATAGAAACAAGGGCTTCTTCCTGATCTTCAAATACGAGCGAGATTGCATAGTCTACATTCTGTTCCGTAATCGTATTTCCTCGTTTAGCAAGTTCTACAAGCTGTGTAAGTACACGCTGGGCTTTCTGTGCAGCAATTGTATCTCCTACAATCTTGGTTGCACCGTCACGTGAAATCAATGTGACATGAAAAGTTCTTTCTATTTTCTTTATATAAGTATCAAACTGGCCAAATACATTCATCTCGTATTCAGCCGGAATATCAATGATCAGTTCCGACAGACTCATCCGGTTCGTTCCTTTCTAAAGTTATTCTTTCGGTCTCTGTTTCCTCTTCAATCTGCTGATTCAGATAGAGCGTACCTGAAGCCGTTGCCTTTTCGGCAGATATATATATCTTAACATTTTTTTCATTAATTTGAATACCCTTTTCCTCTAAATCTTTACAAAAATAGCGAAATCGACTGCTTAAAATTGTCTGCATCTCTTTTTTCGTATATTTTATTTTCTTGAAGCCGTATTTTTTTATTGTTTCATGCCCATAAAAAACGGGAAGTGAAAAATTTTCTCCCAGTTTTAACTGATGCTCTATACAAAGTTTTTCAGAAGTGTCAGATATTTTTGGTTTCCATGTTTCTAACCGGACAGATCCGATTTGAATAAATCCGGACTTTTTTGTTTCTTTTGTATATACTTTTTTATTATGATAACAGGAAATTATATCCAGATAAGAAATCTGTGTATCAGCGAAAATATCTGCATCGGCATGCGTATATTGATATCCGGTAATTTCACCACTGTCATCCAGGATGTCAATCCGTCCAGATACAAGTAAAGTTCCTTTCGTTACAGAATCCCCGATATGTACCTGGGGAATGCCGGTGCGTGTAATTAAATTTGTAATGATTCCATCAGTAGAAGCAATAAGATTAGCAGGTAAAGAATCTGTCTTGTTACTCTTATCTGTCTGAGTAGATGAGATGATAGGAAGCGCATCTTCATTTTCTTTTATCTGTATTTTTAACCGGCTGCCATCAAGAGAAGCAGATGCCCAAACGATATCATTATATTCCTTTCGAAGGGCTTTGACAATCCCCTGACAATCTACATTTTTCTTTTGCATTCCAGGATAAATCCCCTCTTCTTTCAGAAACGTTGTCAAGGTCGTGTCGGTCCATCTTTTATTTCCCTGAAAATGAATATCCCATAGAAATTGCGAGTAACAATCGATTAGAAAAATGCATAGGAAGATGCTGATAAAGAATAGTTTTCTTTTTCGGTAGCGATAAAGAAAAAAAGGAAAGCCATACCGTTTTTTTAGTATGACTTTTGTATGTGTTTTTCTGACATAAGGACGAATCTTTCGAAAATCAGATAAACTCAAGTATAATTCATAATTTGTTCCGATACGGGTCAATCCCCAGAATCGGATGCGGTGATAACAGCAGAGATTCAGAAATCGTTCTGGGGAGTATCCTTTGATCTGAATCTTCACATAACCGGACAAGTAGCGGATCAGGCAATGAATCACCCCGGATTCCTCCCCTCGGTAAATTCTAAAGATGATAATGCTCCAGTTACTTTCATCTCATCATTTGTGTAGTATTGAATCCGGAGTCGTTTTCCCTGGATCCGGATCTGTCCTGCCCGCGTCTGCACACGGATCAGTGTATCTGTGTATTCAATAATGCCCCGATAATTTTCAATGCATAATTCATTTCGTCCTAAAATGGTTATAACAGAAGCATTCTGAATCACATCTTTTGGGAGATCCATTGCGGATACCATCTTTTCTTTGATCTGCTCTCGGTTCATTGAAGTTTTTTATATAAAAATCCTTTGTCATCAGTATATGAATATATCACGATGTCCTATACCAGTTGTTTTCTGTGACAGATCTCTATTTATGATAAGGTTCACCGTTGATGATCCGATAACTTCTGTATATCTGCTCTAACAGAATGACCCGCATCAACTGGTGTGGAAAGGTCATCTTGGAAAAGCTTAATGCATAGTCCGATCTTGCGAGCACTTCTTTGCCCAAACCAATGGATCCGCCAATGATAAATGTGATATGGCTTGTCCCCTGAATTCCAAGTTGATTGATTTTTGCAGAAAGTTCTTCGGAATTAAGAAGCTTTCCGTTAATCTCAAGAGTGATCACATAGGCATCCTCTTTTACATATTTCATAATGCGTTCAGCTTCTTTATCGCGAATTGTATTTTCCACGACATCACTTGCATGGTCAGGTGTCTTTTCATCAGCTACTTCTATAATCTCCAGTTTGCAGTATCGGCTCAATCGCTTGCTGTATTCTGCGATTGCATCTCGCAGATATTTTTCTTTTATCTTTCCTACGGTTATTAATGTAATCTTCATTTTTCTGTTCTTTCTGAATAAATTTTAATCATGCATGCCTGTTAACTGTTATTTTGATAAGCTGTCAGCAATTTCGTAAACATAGAGTTCGTGAAGAGCTCTTGTTGCGCAAATATATTCCGCCTGATTTTTAAGCGGATTTTCTTTGGCACCGCGAAGTGCGAAAACCTGGTCAAATTCCAGCCCTTTTGCAAGATAAAATGTCGTTACTGTGAGTCCTTTCTTAAATGCGGAACTGTTACGATCTACATAAGATACGTTGATACCACGCAGTTTCAGGAGACGGCTTAAGTCAAAAGCTTCTTCTTCTGTTGTTGTGATCAGGGCAGCAGTTTCAAAGTCTCCCGGACATTTTAAATGACAGACAAGTTCATCAAGCAATTCCGTATCTGTGTTAAATGTCTTTTCTACGACTTCTTTTCCATGGCGGTCCAGTAACTCAAGATCAGATACTCCACTGACTTTTTCCGCATACCGGGCAATTTCTAATGTGTTCCGGTAACTCTTTTTGATTTCAATCGTTCGGATCTCACGTCCAAGTAATTTAGGGAGAAATCTCAGTACATCCTGTTGCTTTGTATCCAGTGTCTGTGCACGGTCTCCAAGAATAGTCATTCTACAATGAAACAAGGATTCCAGAATGGTGTATTGCAGATAAGTGTAGTCCTGCATTTCATCAATGACAAGATGCTTAATGTTCTTATGAGTTGAATTCCCACCGGAAAGACGATATTTAAGATAAAGCATAGGAAATACATCTTCATAAGGGAGCTTTCGTTTTTCGTACGGAACTTCCGGCAACAGGTCACAATCACAATCATCGAGCATCCAATTATAAATGGTGTAAATATCTTTCGTTGTGTACATCTTGTCGAACTTCATCTGAAGCATCTCCTGATCATCCTCTGAAATATTTCTGCCTTTCAGAGTTTCCCAGGAATCGATAAAATAGTCTTTTACAGCGTCCATACGTTTCAATAACGGAGTCTCTGTGAATTTATAATAGAACAATTGGATCAAGTCTTCTTCTGTCAATGTCATTCCACGGAACTCAATTTCTTTGAATTCTATCAGACGATCTTCCAGAATCGCAAGGAAACCTTCTATTTCACCAATAAAATCTTTGGATTGTTTCCAGTCAAAACGATTCTGAGCTGATTCATCCGGAAACTTCATCCGACGTTCCAACTGATCATAACGATCCTCACAGTCTGCTGCGACACCTTTTCGAAGCTCTTTGTAGGCGTAGAGATCAAAACTCATCTCACGGATATTCTCTTCTCCTAATTCTGGAAGAATATGTGAGATATAATCTGCAAATACGCTGTTCGGTGAAAGAATCAGTATGTTGGATGATTTCAGAGTGTCGCGTTCATGATATAAAAGATATGCAATTCGGTGTAAAGCAATCGAAGTTTTTCCACTTCCGGCAGCTCCCTGGATTACAAGGATTCGATCTTTTGTATTTCGGATAATTGCATTCTGTTCTTTCTGGATTGTGCGGACAATATTTTTTAATTTTACATCACTGTTTGTTCCAAGTTCTTTTTTCAGAATATCATCATCGATCTTTGTATCACTTTCAAAGGCATAGACAAGTTCTCCATTCTGAATCTTAAACTGCCATTTTGAAAGAATCTCTCCATCCAGTCTTCCGGCAGGAGCCTCATAGCTTGCAGGGCCTTTATCATAATCATAAAACAAACTGCTGACCGGAGCTCTCCAGTCGTAGATCAGAGGCTGCATGCCTGTTTTTTCGGCAAAATTTCCGATTCCAATATAAAACGGTTCCGGTTCGTCATCTCCATCATACATAAAATCGACACGTCCGAAAAAAGGTGCATCTAACATTTTCTCAAATCTATGTTTTAATTGCAGCTTCTCATTATTAGCGTTGACCTGATGAAGGAGTGCCTGCTGATTATCGTAATCTTCGTAACCATACTCATCCATCTCCGTATAATTTTCCCAGTAATATTCCTGCATGTTATCAATCTCTTTCTGTCCATCAGAGAGAGACTGCCCTATTTCTTCCAGTCGTTTTTGTAACTTTATCTCAACATCTTCAAGGAAGCATCTTCCATCAAATCGATTGTCATTGCTGTTATAATTCGTCATATGTTTTATATTTCCCCCCAAATAGATTTTTGCTTCTTAGGTTTATTGAAATGTATGACAAATTTCCATAGGATTCTCTTTTTAATAGAACTCTATGGAAATTTGCAAACATTTGGTTTATTATTTTACCATATCTTCGAACAGGTTGTCATCTAATTTGAGCAAAATTGCTGTACGTCACAAAAACTTTTCCGTTGTCTCCCTCAAATTATAACACGACAAATTCATTTTTAGTATATTAAAAATATCCTGACAAGCACAGAGTTTTCTGTATCCTGTCAGGATATTCTGTTTTCAAATTCCGATTATCTCAAAGAAGCTTATGCTCCTATATACAATCTTCCTTCTATTATTTATTTCTCAGATATTCATCGATACCTTTGGCACCTGCTTTACCAGCTCCCATAGCAAGGATAACTGTAGCAGCTCCTGTAACAGCATCTCCACCGGCGAATACGCCTTCTTTAGATGTCTGTCCATTCTCTTCCTCAGCAACGATACATTTTCTGCGGTTTGTCTCAAGTCCCTTTGTTGTAGAAGAAATCAGTGGGTTTGGTGATGTACCAAGAGACATGATAACTGTATCAACTTCGATGTCGTACTCAGAGCCCTCAATTTCAACCGGACGTCTTCTTCCGGAAGCATCTGGCTCACCAAGTTCCATCTTGATCACTGTCATGCTTGTGATATTACCGTTCTCGTCAACGTTGATCTTCTTCGGATTAGTAAGAAGATCGAAGATGATTCCTTCTTCTTTTGCATGATGAACTTCTTCAGCTCTTGCAGGAAGCTCTGCTTCACTTCTTCTGTATACTACATGAACTTCTGCGCCAAGACGAAGAGCTGTTCTTGCAGCATCCATAGCTACGTTACCACCACCAACAACAGCTACTTTCTTACCGGCAGCGATCGGTGTATCGTAATCATCACGGAAAGCTTTCATGAGGTTACTTCTTGTCAGGTATTCATTTGCGGAGAATACTTCGTTTGCATTCTCTCCCGGAATTCCCATGAACATTGGAAGTCCGGCACCGGATCCGATGAATACTGCCTCGAATCCTTCTTCTTCCATCAGCTGATCGATTGTTGTGGATTTACCGATAACAACGTTTGTCTCGGATTTAACACCGAGCTCTTTTACTTTCTCGATCTCTTTTGCAACGACTTTCTGTTTTGGAAGACGGAACTCAGGAATACCATATACAAGTACTCCACCGAGCTCATGTAATGCTTCGAATACTGTTACATCATATCCGAGTTTTGCAAGGTCTCCGGCACATGTAAGTCCGGACGGGCCAGAACCGATAACGGCTACTTTGTGACCGTTCATAGTCTCAGCGCCTTCTGGTTTAATATCATTCTCAAGTGCATAGTCAGCAACGAAACGCTCCAGTTTTCCGATAGAAACAGGCTCGCCTTTGATTCCACGGATACATTTCCCCTCACACTGGGATTCCTGCGGGCAAACACGTCCACAGATAGCCGGAAGTGCACTGGATTTACCAATGATCTTGTAAGCTTCTTCAATGTTTCCTTCTTTTACCTGATGGATAAATGCCGGAATGTTGATGGATACAGGACAACCCTGGATACATTTTGCATTCTTACAGTTAAGGCATCTTGTAGCCTCTTCCATTGCTTCTTCTTTGTTATAACCGAGACAAACTTCTTCAAAGTTTGTTGCGCGTACTTTTGGATCCTGCTCTCTTACAGGTACTTTTTTCATCATATCAGCCATTATTCGTCACCTCCACAATGTCCGCATCCGCCGTGATGTGTATCGCCTTCCTGAAGCTTCAGCATTGCGCGTCCTTCTTCAGATTTGTACATCTGGCTTCTCTTCATTGCCTGATCAAAGTCAACAAGGTGTCCGTCGAACTCTGGTCCGTCAACGCATGCAAATTTAATCTCATCTCCAACCTGAAGACGGCAGGCACCACACATACCTGTTCCGTCTACCATGATCGGGTTCATGCTGACGATTGTCGGAATCTCAAGTTTTTTTGTTAAGAGACAGACAAATTTCATCATAATCATCGGTCCGATCGCAACGCAGACATCGTATTTATTTCCGTTGTTTACAAGTTCTTCTACCATAGTTGTAACCATTCCGGCGTGTCCGTAGGAACCGTCATCTGTACATGGGTAGTAATTACCTGCAACAGCTTCCATCTGATCTTCAAGGATCAGCATATCTTTTGTCTTAGCACCAACGATAACATCAGCATCGATTCCGTGTGCTTTCAACCATTTTACCTGTGGGTAAACCGGAGCAGCCCCAACTCCACCGGCTACAAACAGCATCTTCTTATTCTTAAGGGACTCAAGGTCTTCATGAACAAACTCAGAAGCGCATCCAAGCGGACCTGTAAAGTCACGGAAACTGTCTCCGGCTTTGAGTTCTCCCATTTTCACTGTAGAAGCTCCAACTTCCTGGAAAACGATTGTGATTGTTCCTGCTTCTCTGTCATAATCACAGATTGTCAGCGGAATACGTTCGCCTTTCTCGTCCATTTTAACGATGACAAACTGACCAGGCTGACAGTGACTTGCTACACGTGGTGCATGAACATTCATCAGATAAATCTTATCAGCCAGTTTTTCAGCTTTTAATATCTTATACATGTTTCTCCTCCTTGTAAATAAATCGACGTTATTGTCTTCAAACATTGTGTAAACAATAACAACTCGCTCTTTGTTAATAATACGACACTTCAGCTATGAATTCAAGTAAAACATACGGGCAGACACACAATTTCATGCATCTACCCGTATTGTTTAAGACAAGTTTACAGCGTTATCTTATTTTATAAGAACACTGAAACCTTTATTAATTTTTGATTTTAGAAATCAACTTCTGTTCCGTAGTATGTACATGTGAGAAGTTTAGCCATAGCAGCCGGATCGATTGCACGTGGGTTGGATCCTGTACAGGCATCTCCTACAGCCAGTTCTGCAATCTTGTCAACTTTTTCTTTGAATTCTTCTTCATTGATTCCGAAGTCTTTCAGAGTCTTAGGAATGTTCAGTCTTACATTGAACTCATCAATCTTCTCAACAAGGCTGTTGATCAGAGCCTGCTCAGATGTTCCGGCAAGTCCCATTCTGCGTGCGATTTCAGCATAACGTTTTGCAGCTACAGCGTCTTTGGCGTTGTATTTGATAACGTATGGAAGGTAAATTGCGTTAGCACATCCGTGCGGAATATGTCCTGTAGAGAATGCAGCACCTGTTTTATGAGCCATTGAATGAACGATACCAAGTAATGCATTAGAGAATGCCATTCCTGCAAGGCACTGTGCATAATGCATCTGCTCTCTTGCAACCATATCACATTTGTAAGATCCTGGCAGATAATCAAGAACCATCTCAATTGCCTGCAGTGCAAGTGGATCTGTGAAAGGTCCGTTCAGTGTGGATACATATGCTTCAATTGCATGTGTAAGAGCATCCATACCTGTATATGCAACCTGTTTAACCGGGAGTCCTGCAACAAGGTCAGGATCAACGATTGCAACATCTGGTGTGATGTTGAAGTCAGCCAGTGGATATTTCACACCAGTCTGATAGTTTGTGATAACTGAGAATGCTGTAACCTCTGTAGCTGTTCCTGAAGTTGTAGGAATTGCTGCAAATTTAGCTTTCTGTCTCAGTTCCGGGAAGCTGAATGGTGTGATCAGGTCTTCAAAGGAGATCTCCGGGTACTCATAGAATGCCCACATAGCTTTCGCTGCATCGATTGGTGATCCACCACCCATAGCAACGATCCAATCCGGCTCGAAAGCACGCATTGCTTCTGCACCTTTCATAACAGTCTCAACTGACGGATCTGGCTCAACACCTTCAAACAGCTGAACTTCCATTCCGCCTTCTTTCAGATAATTAACTGCTTTATCCAGGAATCCCTGACGTTTCATAGAACCGCCACCAACTACAAGAATGGCTTTCTTTCCTTTCAGGTTCTTCAGTTCTTCCAGACATCCTTTTCCATGATAAATGTCTCTTGGTAAGCAAAATCTACTCATAACAAATCTCTCCTTTTTTATGTAGTATTGTTATTTTTTTAACAGATATTATTATAACTCTGTATGCTAAAAAAAGCAACCCTATTTTGGAAAATTTACATAACATTTTCCAAAATCAAGGTTGCTTTCTAGTTACTTTACACAGTTTACTTAATATGTAGTAATATAGTTTCGTGTTGTTGCTTCCGTTGCTTTTCCATTTTTATCGTTTACGAGAATTGCTGAAAAAGTTGTTTGTGAATTTTCTGGCATATCAATCGGGTCAGTATATTTCTCAGAGGATGTGGTTGGAGTTGAACCGTCCATCGTGTAGTATGCCGTATATCCATCCGGTACCGTAATCGTGATCTGAGTGGCTGTACTATATTGTCCGGTTGATGGAGAAACTGCCGGAGCGTCTACAAGTGGAAATTCAATGGAATATTTTGCACTGGAAACAGCACTTGGTATTCCCTTTTTATTAACAGCAATTGCACGGATCTCTGTGTCACCTTCGGACTGAAGCAAAACAGCTTCTTTGTATTCTGTACTTGACTCCGTCGGATCAGAACCATCTGTTGTATAATAAATCGTTCCGCCTGTAGCAGATGTTAATGTTACCTGCTGTACTTCATCATAGGTTCCTTCTTTCAAACTGAATTCAGGAGCAGATGAAACATAATCATTCATAGCAGATAATACATTCTTATCTTCACAATCCTGCAGGAGATCAGAAATCTTATTCGGCTGTTCTGTTTTCTCATAGAATTTTACTGCAGCTTTATAGAGATTTACATTCGACGGTTGTGTCTCCAGTGCGTTGAGATAGACGCTCTCTGCACTGTCCAGATCCTCCTGGGCAACATAGATATTAGCAAGTCCGGTATAAGCCTCTGCCTTTGATTTATCCTTTATAATTGCTCTGTTAAAATAATTCTCTGCAGAAGTATAGTTACTATTCTGCAGTGCGGCATTCCCTTTTTTGATCATGCCTGTATAGGAATTCTGATATCCGATATAAATTCCGACACCAACCAGAAGAATGAGCAGGAAAAAAACCGTAAGTAATTTTTGGCGTTTTTTTCTGGCAGCTTCTTGTTTTTTGATCTGCTGCAGGCGTCTGCTTTCAGTAGATGTCCGGCGCAGATTCTCTGTTGACTGACGGGCATCCTGATAACGCTTTGCATCTGTTTTCTGACGTTGTCTTTGCGCTCTCTGGCGCCGTAGCTGCTCTCTTCGCTCTTCTCTTACTTTATCCAGTTCCGCCTGGCTTAAGACGCGTGTGGAATTAGGATTCGATCGTTGATTTTGCCGATTTCTGTTTTGTTGGTTTTGGCTCACATTCTGTCTTCGGACTACATCTGCCTGGATCTGACGTGTAGCTCCGGATACTGAGCCTTTCACTTCGCGTGCGAGTACGTCTTCCAGAGGGTTATAATCTGGTACAATCTGTACTTCAGCACCGCATACGGGACAAATCAACTGATCGTCTGGTATATTTGCTCCGCAATGTGTACACCTCATTTACAAGTTCCTCCTACTTACGAACTGTTTCAACACAATTATTCATCAGCATCGCAATTGTCATTGGACCAACACCGCCCGGTACCGGTGTGATTGCAGAAGAATGAGGTTCAACATCCGCAAAATCAACATCTCCGCAAAGATGGTTCGCTTCATCACGATGCATTCCTACATCGATGACAACAGCTCCCTCTTTGATATATTCAGATGTGATAAAACGCTCTTTTCCAATTGCAACAATCAGGATATCTGCTCGTTTTGCTACTTCTTTAAGATCTTTTGTTCGGGAATGTGCAACGGTTACAGTTCCATTTTCACGAAGCAAAAGGGCTGCCATTGGTTTACCGACGATATTGCTTCGTCCAATGATCACACATTCTTTTCCCTCGATCGAAATATTCGATCTTTTCAAAAGCTGAATGATTCCGGCCGGAGTACAAGATAAAAATCCTTTTTCTCCGATCCAGAGTCTTCCAACACTTACAGGATGGAATCCATCTACATCCTTATCCGGTGAAATCGTACGGATGATCTTATCTTCATCAATATGATCCGGTACCGGAAGCTGTACAAGAATTCCGTTTACGCTTTCATCCGCATTTAACTCTTCTACTAACTTAATCAGTTCTTCTTCCGAAGTCTCTTCCGGAAGTTCATATGATCTGGATTCTACCCCGATATAGGCGCATGCCTTTTTCTTGTTTCTGACATATACAGAAGAAGCCGGATCACTTCCCACCTGAATAACAGCAAGGCAAATGTCAATGCCTTCTGCCTTAAACTGTGCGACTTCTTCTTTCAACTCATCTTTAATCTGCTGAGAGATTAATTTACCATCTATCAACTGTGCCATGTGTATCTCCTTAATTAATTATCTAACTCCACGAAAACAATTGGCATTGCCGGTCAAAAAATACTATGACCGGCAGCCAATCATAAAAAACTTTAGAAAAGTCCGGTGATCTTTCCGTCATCTGTAACGTCGATTCCGTTTGCAGCAGGAACTTTTGGAAGTCCAGGCATTGTCATAACAGCGCCCGTCAGTGCGACAACAAAACCGGCTCCTGCGCTTACATATACCTCGCGGATATGAATATCAAAGTTTTCAGGTCTTCCAAGCTTTGTAGCGTCATCTGAAAGAGAATACTGATTCTTTGCCATACAGATCGGGAAAGAACCAAATCCCATAGATTCAATCTTGGCGAGCTGTTTCTCAGCTGCAGGTTCATATACAACATCATGTGCGCCGTAAATCTCCTGTGCGATTGTACGGATCTTGTCTTTCAGAGAAAGCTCATCATTATAAAGCGTATGGAAATCACTTTCTTTTGTCTCAAGTGTCTCAAGAACCTTCTGCGCAAGATCTACACCGCCTTCTCCGCCTTTCTCCCACACTTCTGAGAGGGCAAATTCGCATCCGCGTTCACGACAGAATTTTTCAATAAATGCATTTTCAGCATCTGTATCTGTTACAAATGAATTCAGTGTAACGATTACCGGTACACCGTATTTCTGAATATTTTCAATATGTTTCTCAAGATTTACAATACCTTTTGCAAGGGCATCCAGGTTCTCTTCTGCAAGGTCAGCCTTCGCAACGCCACCGTTATACTTTAATGCACGTACTGTTGCAACTAAAACTACTGCGTCTGGTTTCAGACCTGCCATACGGCATTTGATATCAAAGAATTTCTCAGCGCCAAGATCTGCACCAAATCCGGCTTCTGTGACAGTGATGTCACTTAACTTCAGAGCCATCTTTGTTGCACGTACACTATTGCAGCCATGTGCAATGTTTGCAAATGGACCGCCATGTACTAAAGCTGGTGTATGCTCAAGTGTCTGGATCAGGTTTGGCTTGATCGCATCTTTCAGAAGTGCGGCCATAGCACCTGTTGCCTGAAGATCATCTGCTGTAACAGGTTCTCCTTTGAAATTGTAAGCAACAATGATTCTTCCAAGTCTGCGTTTAAGATCAGCAAGATCATCTGCAAGACAGAGGATCGCCATGATCTCAGATGCCACTGTAATGACAAAATGATCTTCACGGACCATACCGTCTGTTTTGCGTCCAAGTCCGACAACAATATTTCTGAGAACACGATCATTCATATCGACACAACGTTTCCATACAACCTGTCTTGGATCAATACCAAGTGTATTTCCCTGCTGGATATGATTATCGAGCATTGCTGCAAGAAGGTTGTTTGCTGAAGTGATCGCATGAAAATCTCCTGTAAAATGCAGGTTCAGATCTTCCATAGGAACGACCTGGGCATATCCGCCACCGGCTGCTCCACCTTTGATTCCGAAACATGGTCCGAGAGATGGCTCACGAAGTGCGATCATTGCTTTTTTTCCAAGTTTTGCAAATGCCTGTCCGAGACCTACAGATGTTGTAGTCTTACCCTCTCCGGCCGGAGTAGGATTGATTGCTGTTACAAGTACAAGCTTTCCATCCTCGTTATCTTTGATTCTGTTCCAGAGTTCATCGGAAAGTTTTGCCTTATATTTTCCATAAAATTCAAGTTCATCTTCTGAAATACCGGCCTGTACCGCTACCTCTTTGATGTGTTTCATTTCTGCTTCCTGTGCAATCTGAATATCTGTTTTCATCTTTCCCTCTCCTTTGTATCACTTTTGGTGTTTTTAGATTTTACGAAGTCTGATTCTGCATATATTCTGCAAATTCTTCTTTTGTCATAAGCACTTTTCTTGGTTTTGTTCCTTCCTCCGGACCTACAACACCGGCTTCACATAGCTGATCCATAATTCTGGCAGCACGGTTGAAACCAATCTTGAACATCCTCTGAAGCATACCAATCGATGCTTTTTCTTTGTCGATGATCAGATTCCCTGCATCTGCAAAATAGACATCCCTGCTGTTCTCGCTGTCCTGCTGTCCCGGAAGCATTCCCTGACCCGGAAGATCTGCGCTGCTTGAAATCTGTTCTTCTAGTTCATTACTGTACGAGGTATTTCCGTTCTTGTCAATCAAATAATCAACAACTTTTTGAACTTCTTCGTCCGAAACGAAAGATCCCTGCACCCTGACAGGTTTTGGATATCCGGATGGATAAAAGAGCATGTCTCCCTTTCCCAGAAGCTTTTCGGCACCATTCATGTCGATAATTGTTCTTGAATCGACACCTGATGATACAGAAAAAGCAATTCGGGAAGGCATGTTTGCTTTGATCAATCCGGTAATAACATTTACAGATGGTCTCTGTGTTGCAAGAATCAAATGAAGTCCCGCTGCTCTGGCCAACTGTGCCAGACGACAGATAGCACCTTCTACTTCTCCCGGAGCAACCATCATAAGATCAGCAAGCTCGTCAATGATAATTACAATCTGAGGAAGCTTTTTCTGAATCTCCGGTCCGGTTTCCCCATGCTTGACCTTTTCATTAAAGCCCTTTAAATCACGTACATTGTACTGTGCAAAAAGTTTGTAACGCTTTTCCATCTCAGCAACTGCCCAGTTCAAAGCACCTGCCGCCTTCTTCATATCTGTGACAACCGGAATCATCAGATGTGGAATTCCGTTATATACACTTAGTTCCACAACTTTTGGATCGACAAGGATCAGTTTAACATCATCAGGATCTGCCTTATAAATAACACTCATGATCAGAGTGTTGATGCAGACAGATTTACCGGATCCCGTTGCACCTGCAACAAGAAGATGCGGCATTTTGGCAATGTCAGTCACAACAACCTTTCCGGCAATATCTTTACCAACTGCAAATGAAATTGGCGATTTACTGTTTTTGAACTCTTTTGACTCCAGCAGATCTCCCAGCATAACCGCTGTATTTTCACTGTTCGGAACTTCGATACCGACCGCGGCTTTACCAGGGATTGGAGCTTCAATTCTCAGATCTGCAACTGCAAGATTTAGCTTGATATCATCTGCAAGTCCAACAATCCGGCTTACTTTTACGCCCTGTTCCGGTTGAAGTTCATATCTTGTAACAGATGGACCACAGCTTGCGTTTGTTACATGTACTCCAACTCCAAAATTCTGTAGTGTCTGTTCCAGTTTTAAAGCCGTGGCACGAAGGTGTTCATCCGAATCACCGCCGCCTTTCTTCCCCTTCTTTAACAGATTCAGCGGAGGTGTATGATAAACCGGCCGTGGCTTTTGCTCCTGTTCCCGTATGGTCTGTTCTACACTGGCTGTCTCTGCGGCAACCGCCTGCGCGTCTTTTTTGCTGCTTTTTCTGGAATGCTCCTGTTTTATCTCCGGGCTATTTTCAATCATAGGATCCGCAGCCGGATCATGTTCAGAACTCATCTCATTTTCTTGTCGGGAAGCGGGTGTCTGTACCGGTTCAAGATGCAGTGCATCGTCAAACGGAATCTCTTCCTGTACATCCATTGCCGGTTCTGCTCTGTTAATGACAAAATGATCTTCAAAGGAATCCGTCAGATCTTTTGAATCCGGCTCTTTCTCCGGGACAAGTTCTGTCATTTCAGGTGATTTTGGAGTCCGCCCAAAGCCACCAACAGGTGATTCTTCCTCTGAAAGAAGCGTTGTGGCGAACGTAATACCTGATGCTTTAAGGTCTGTCCGCTTTGTGCGTTTCTTTTTCTCACTTGGAGAAGATGCATCTGCCTGTAAAGTTTCGACTTTTTCTCTTTGCTTCAACGCAAGTGCCTCTTTGCGGGCATCCCGCTCCAGTGTACGGATCTCAGCAGTTTCCTGATGTTTCCGTTTCACTTCCTGATAAGCTTTCTTTCCATGTCTTCCAAGTGGAGCTAATAAAGAACGTTCTGTTACCAGAATGATACAAATGATTGAGAAAATGATCAAAATAACATAAGTACCTGCTTCTCCGATCAGTGGACATAAAATACTGATCAGAATTCCACCAAGTAATCCACCCGCATTTTTATCAGCACTGGAATCTTTGTAGTAAGATAAAACAGATGTCCCGGCAGTATATGGATGAAACATCAATTCTAAAATTCCACAAAGGAGAATGACCAGAACAATTGTGGCACCTACTTTTATGTAAGCATGAGGATTTCCTTTATTGGAAATATAAAAAGCAACTGCTCCGAAAAATACAAATGGAAATAAATATGCCATTGCTCCTACAAGTCCAAATCCTACAGAAGAAATTGCTCCTCCCGCTATGCCACCCATACCAAAATTACTCAGGATAAGAAGGATACAGATGGCAAGGGAACCCAATAGAAGAATCTCTGAACGGATTTCCTGACTTTGTGCTGTATTTATATGATTTGAAGTTCTTTTTGTCTTACTGCCAGAACTTTTCTTTGTGGAGGCAGAAGCTTTTTTTGCTGTCGATGTTTTCTTAGTTGTTGCATTTTTTGCCGCTTTCGCTGTGTTGTTCGTAGAACTTTTTTTCGTATTTGTAGATTTTGCAGCCATCTGATTCCCCCTTAATTATTATACCATTGTACTGATTCAATCAAACGATAGATTGAATACATACTATTTCAAGTATAACATCAATTAAAATTCATGTCATTACAAAATTTCTTTGATCAGATGCCATTTTTTTGTTCTATATTTACATTTCCGAAGGTTTTTCCCGTTTTTCATCAATCAATTCATAGAGTTTTTTAAATGCCTGGTGAATGCCTCCGACTTCGTCGATGATCCCTTCTCTTACAGCTTCTTCTCCTTCTAACAGTGTTCCTACATCTTTTACAAGCTGCGTAGGGTTCAACATCAGATCAACAAGACGTTTTTCTGTGATTTTAGAGTGTGCAGCAATAAATCTGGCAATTCTGTCCTGCGTACGTTCCATATTTCTCAGGCTCTGTGTCACACCGATAAAAGTACCGTTTGAACGAACCGGATGAACAACCATGGTTCCTGTCGGTACAATAAAGGAATAATCTGCCGAAACAGCAAGAGGACCGCCAATAGAATGACTTCCACCAAGGACAAGAGAAACGGTTGGTTTTCCCAAAGAAGCTATCATCTCCGCAATTGCAAGTCCAGCTTCCACATCTCCACCCAGTGTATTTAATAAAATGAGAACCCCCTCTACTTCATCGCTTTCTTCAGCTTCAGCCAGCTGTGGGAGTAAATGTTCGTACTTTGTTGCTTTTGTATTATTTGATACTGTTTCATGTCCTTCAATTTCACCTATGATTGTCAGAAGACGAATTTTGTAATTCTTTTTATTTTCATTTAACATTAACGCACCAAATTCTTTGATTTCATCTGATTTTTGCTTTTTTTCCTCGCTCATATAAATATGCCTCCTGTTGAAAGTAAATAAATACTATTACTAGAATGCACAGAATACGGGGGAAATATGTATTGTATCCAATTCTGCATATCAATCTCCACAATTTAAGCAAAAGAGCTAAAACTACTGTTTAAAACCTACAATTCGGATACAAAAAACAGGAGGTATGGATACAAAATCATAGGAATCCATACCTCCTGAATCATATGTTATTTATATTAATCTTCCAGTGCCTGTTCTACATCGGCAATCAGATCTTCAATATTCTCAATTCCAAGACTGAAACGAATCAGATCTGGCTGTACACCTGCTTCCAACAGTTCCTGCTCATTCATCTGTCTGTGTGTATGACTTGCAGGATGAAGTACGCAGCTTCTTGCGTCTGCTACATGAGTTACAATCGCAACCAGTTTCAGTTTGTCCATCATCTTTACTGCTGCTTCTCTTCCGCCCTTTAATCCAAAAGTAATAACACCGCATGTTCCATCCGGCATATATTTCTGAACAAGATCATAATCCTTGCTTCCCGGAAGTGATGGGCAGTTTACCCATGCCACTTTCTCGTGTCCCTGGAGATACTGTGCCATCTTTACAGCGTTCTCACAATGTCTTGGTACTCTCAAATGAAGGCTCTCAAGTCCAAGGTTCAGAAGAAATGCATTCTGAGGAGACTGGATCGATCCAAGATCTCTCATCAGCTGTGATGTTGCTTTTGTTATATAAGCAGCTTTGCCAAACTTTTCTGTGTATACAATTCCGTGATAAGTCTCATCCGGTGTTGTAAGTCCGGCAAACTTGTCTCCGTAAGCAGCCCAGTCAAAGTTACCGCTGTCAACGATTGCACCGCCAACACAGGCTGCATGTCCATCCATGTATTTTGTAGTTGAATGAGTAACAATATCTGCACCCCATTCAAAAGGACGACAGTTGATCGGTGTTGCAAATGTATTATCTACGATTAACGGAACATGATGTGCATGTGCAGCTTTTGCAAATTTCTCAAAATCAAAAACAGTCAATGCCGGATTGGCGATAGTTTCTCCAAAAACAGCTTTTGTATTCTCCTGAAATGCCGCATTCAGTTCTTCCTCTGTGCAGTCTGGGTCTACGAAAGTTGCTTTCACACCCATTTTACGGATTGTGTGAGCAAACAGATTGTATGTACCGCCATACAAGGCAGACGCACATACGATATGATCACCTTCTTCAGCAATATTCATAATCGCATAAAAGTTTGCTGCCTGTCCGGAAGAAGTCAGCATTGCTGCTACTCCACCCTCCATATCACAGATCTTTGCTGCTACTGCATCATTTGTCGGATTCTGAAGTCTTGTATAAAAATATCCGGACTCTTCAAGATCAAAAAGTCTTCCCATCTGATCACTGCTGGTGTAACGGAATGTTGTGCTTTGTACGATCGGGAGCACACGTGGTTCACCGTTTCCCGGATTGTAACCGGACTGTACACATTTAGTTTCCATCTTGTAATTACTCATCATTGTCCCCCATTTCTTATAACTGATTATTCGTTCCAGTTATGGTATACGTCCTGAACGTCATCATCCTCATCAAGAAGATCAAGTGTCTTCTGGATGTTTTTGATATCCTCTTCTTTTGTAAGATCAACATATGTCTGTGGAATCATTGTAACTTCGGCAGAAACCATAGGGATTCCGGCTTCTTCCATCTTCAGACGAACATCACTGAAGTCTTCCGGTGCTGTTAATACTTCGTAGCTGTCTTCTTCTTCGTTAAAGTCTTCAGCACCTGCATCAAGTACAGTCATCATAAGATCATCAGAGTCCATATCGCACTCTTCTTTATCAATAATGATCTGTCCTTTTTCATCGAACATGAAAGATACACATCCAGGTGTTCCTACGTTTCCGCTTCCCTTTGTAAATGCATTTCTTACATTGGAAGCTGTACGGTTCTTGTTATCTGTAAGAGTCTTAACGATAATAGCGGTTCCGTTCGGTCCATATCCTTCATATGTAATACGCTCATAGTTATCAGCAGTTCCTTCTCCGGCAGCTTTTTTGATATTTCTCTCGATTGTATCATTCGGCATGTTGTTTGCTTTTGCTTTTGCAATAACATCACGAAGTCTGCTGTTGTTTGTCGGATCAGCACTTCCACCTTCCTTAACAGCAATTGCAAGTTCACGTCCGATCTTTGTAAAAATCTTTCCTTTCGCTGCATCATTCTTTTCTTTCTTATGCTTGATATTCGCAAATTTAGAATGTCCTGACATATTCTGATTCTCCTTTTCTATTGTATCAATGTATTTTATATAAATTCACTTGCATTTACAGATACACACTAAGTCCTGTAAAGCACTATCCTTATGATTTTACCACGCTTTTTTTGTTCTGTAAAGAATTTGGTTGGATTTATGTAGTAAGATCCAGACTGATTCTTATTGCTTGGTCAATTTTTTTCATTCGTTCCTGATCGATATGACAGACATATTCTCTCAGTCTTTTCTTGTCAATTGTACGGATCTGTTCCAGCAGAATGACTGAATTTTTCATAATATTATAATCATTTGTACAGATTTCAATATGTGTCGGCAATTTTGCCTTATTCATCTTCGACGTAATTGCGGCACAGATGATGGTTGGACTATGTCTGTTGCCTATGTTATTCTGTATTATAAGTACCGGCCGGATTCCACCTTGTTCGGAACCAACGACAGGACTAAGATCTGCGTAATAAATGTCGCCCCGCTTAATTATCAATTCATTCACACTCCGATATTCCAGTTACTTTTCGTATTTGTTCTCTGATTCTTCTCAGAACCTTTTGTTTTTTTCTAAGAACATACTAAAGTATCTCCGGTTTTATCGGATGTATGCATGTCAACCGGATTCTTTCAATAATTCCGGTTATTCGAAATAATCAATCTGTTTTACGATCGTACCGTTTTTATAATACTCTCTCGGAACACGTTTGCTCAGATCACAGACAAATTCATAATTGAATCTTCCACTCAGATCAGAAAGATCTTCTACACGGATAACGGCGTCCTTGTCTTTTCCGACCAGAGTAACCGGATCCATGAATTTTGCTTCCGGAATCTCTGTTACATCTACCATAAACTGATCCATGCAGACTCTTCCCACAATGTCTGCACGTTTTCCATGGATAAGAACATATCCTTTATTTGAAAGGGAACGCGGATATCCGTCACCGTATCCGACAGGAATCGTAGCGATCCGCATCTTCTTTGGCGCGACGAAAGTTCCACCGTAACTGATGGAAGTTCCTTTTTCCACATCCTTTACAAAGCTGATATGGCTGATTAATTCCAGTGCCGGTTTCAGGTCAACAGCATCTTTTTTCACTTCATCTGATGGATACATTCCATAAATAGAGATCCCGGCTCTGGCAAGATCATGCTTCATATCCGGAAAATCAATAATTCCGGCACTGTTATCACAATCATAATAGGAGATCTGGACTCCATTTTTTTCTAACTGTTCTTTCATCCAGAGGAATTTTTCATGCTGGGCAAATGTATAAGACTTGTCAAATTCATCTGCCTTTGCAAAGTGTGTGAACATTCCTTCCATTTTAATATTAGGAAGTTTGCTGATTCTGGAAATTGTCTCAACACTTTCTTTGCTTACTTTGAATCCGATTCGTCCCATTCCTGTATCAATTTTTATGTGAAGAAATGCGGTCTTTCCTGACCTTACGGCAGTCTCAGCCATTCCCTTGGCCATCTCTTCTGTATAAACTGCTGCACGGATTTCTTTTTCAACCATTTCTTCATACTCATCAGGAAAAACACAGCCAAGAATCAAGATTGGTTTCTTGATTCCATGTGCTCTTAAAGTTCTTGCTTCTCCCATGCATGCTACAGCGTAACCCCAGATATAAGGCGTTTCCTCAAACATTTCCGCAAGAGGAACTGCTCCGTGTCCGTATGCATCGGTCTTGATAACAGCTATTAAACGTCCCTCCTGACCAATGCGATTTTTCATCTGTTCCATATTATATGCAATTGCGTCCAGATTGATCCGGGCACATACTCTGTTATACTGTTTCATAATTTATCTGCACTCCTTTGCATTCTTCATTGCATCGGCCATACCCTGAATCAGGTCTCTGGCTAATACGCTGTAACTTCCTTTGCTCTTTTTCGCTTCATCTCCACCACAGGCATGTAGGAAAACTCCCACAGTAGTGGCTTCAAATGGTGCCATATGCTGTGCAAGAAGTCCTGCAATCGTTCCGGCGAGAACGTCTCCGGAACCACCTTTTGCCATAGAGTTATTACCAGCGAGATTTACAAATCTCTGCCGATTTGTCTGTGCGACAACAGTACGACTGTCTTTTAACACACAGATTATGGATGATTTTGTATCCGGTCCGGATTGTTTTATGATCTGATCAAGTGCCTGGAAGCGATCTTCCATGATCGTATCAATACTCCATCCGGTCAGCCTTGACATTTCTTTCATATGTGGAGTTAAAATCACAGGTGCACAACATTGATTTAATAACTCTATATTCCTGCTCAGTAAATTAAGTCCATCGGCATCTATGACACATGGACAAGATACATTTTTCAATACATTTTTCAATATCTTTTCGGAAATCTGTCCCGTTCCAAGTCCACAGCCAATACAAACCACATCAGACCAGTCAAGAAGATGAGACAGTTGACTGTCATCATAAGAATCATAGCAGGATATGATTGCCTCCGGAAGAAGTTCCTGCAGTGCCAGACGGTTTTCACTTGCTGTATAAATCTGTACTAGACCGGCACCAACTGTATAGGCAGCACAGGCAGAAAGAAATGCAGCACCAGCCATCCCGGGACTTCCGGTGATCATAAGAACTTTTCCATAACTTCCCTTGTGCGAATTCATCATTCTCGAAGGAAGAAGTTTTCCAAGATCATTTTTGTCAAAGGTATAACAAACATCCAGGCGATTCGAAAAATATTTCGGATCAATTCCAATCGCAACCGGAATGCTCTCTCCTGCATACGACTTGCCAGGGAAAAGCTCACAGCCTAATTTTACACATGCCATACATACTGTAAGGTCGGCTCGAAATGCTGTACCAAGAATCTTTCCTGTTGCAGCACAGATCCCGGATGGAATATCAACAGCAACTTTTTCTGCATCCTGAAGATTCATCCAGTCGATCACATCTTTATAATGTCCTGTGATTTCACGGCAGAGTCCAACACCAAATACAGCATCAATTATTACAGTATATTCTTCATCCGGGAATTCTGTGAATACAGAAATCCCCATATTTTCTACAATCTGTTTCTGACATCGACATTCTTCACTTAAAGAAGCTTCTTTCCCTGCAAATAGTACATCTGCATGCTTTCCCTGTTCGGTTAAGAGCCTTGCTACTGCAAATCCGTCTCCACCATTGTTGCCGCTTCCACAAACAATCAGACTTTTTTCTGTGGAAATATTTTTCTTATGCATTGTCTCGACAATCTGAAGTGCTGCACGTTCCATAAGTACAAGGGATGGAATCCCAATTTCATGAATTGTGTGTGCATCAGCTTCACTCATCTGCTTCCCATTTGGAAGATATCTCATGCTTATCGCCTGACCTTTCTATCATTATTAATTCCTTTTAACATGAACAGATGCTGCGAAACCTCCTTTTGTCAGTTGGTCCCACAGCATCCTTGCAGCTTTGCTAGATTCTATTCTTTATCCTGCTGACAAAGGTTGTAAGATAACTTCATCAGTGTGTCAGATAAATGTACGTTCTCAACGACCACATCCTTTGGAAGGGAAAGGTCTGTATGTGCAAAATTCCAGATTCCTTTCACACCGTTATCTACCAGAATATCAGCCACTTCAATTGCTTTTGATTTTGGAAGTGTCAGTGCAGCAATTTCAATGTCATTATTCTTAAGAAAATCTTTCAGTTCATCAACCATACGCACAGGAATCCCCCTGATCGTTACGCCTTCCAGTCGAGGATTCACATCAAAAAGACTTTTCAGAATAAATCCGCTTCTTTCGAAGGAAGCATAGTTTGCCAGTGCCTGTCCTAAATTACCGGCACCAATGATAATAAAATTATGACTTCTATCCAATCCTAAGATCTTTCCAATCTCTGTATAAAGATATTTCACATTGTATCCGTATCCCTGCTGGCCGAATCCACCGAAATTATTCAGATCCTGACGTATCTGTGAAGCCGTTACATGCATCTTCTTACTCAGGTCACTGGATGAAATTCTCTCTACGCCAGCCTCCAGCAGATCTCCCAGATATCTGTAGTACCTCGGAAGTCTGGAAATGACTGCGCGTGATATCTTTCTTTGTTCCAATTTTTAGCCCTCCACTCTTAAACTACTCTTTATTATATAAAAGAGTTAAAGTTCTGTCAAACTTTTGTTTTGCAAAAACCTTTAAAATCCATATATTTTCCTTGTATTTTCGACATTTTTCTATATAATGATAATGTTAGAAGTCAAAAAACGAGGTGAAAATATATGATACTCGCATGTCACAATATAGAAAAAGCGTTTGGGGAACGCGAAATTGTACGAGACGGCTCCTTTCATATTGAAGATCGTGAGAAAGCTGCTCTTGTTGGTGTGAACGGCGCCGGGAAATCAACAATCCTTAAGATGATCATCGGAGAAGAACCTCTTGATGGTGGAGATGTTATTCTCGCGAAAGGAAAGACACTCGGTTATCTTGCGCAGCGTCAGGATTTAAAATCCGGAAATACCATTTATGAGGAAGTAAAAAGCGCAAAGGCGGATATTTTTGCAATGGAAGCTCAGATTCGTTCCATTGAACATGAACTGAAGCATCTAGAAGGTGAGGAATTGCAGAGCCGCCTGGAGACCTACAATCGTCTACAGTCTGAATTTGATGCAAGAAACGGTTATGCCTGCGAAAGTGAGATTACAGGTGTATTAAAGGGACTTGGGTTTACGGAAGACGATTTTAATAAACAGACAGATACACTTTCAGGAGGTCAGAAGACCCGTGTTTCTCTCGGGAAATTACTGCTTACAAGTCCGGATATCCTCCTGCTTGATGAGCCGACAAACCACTTGGATCTGAATTCCATTGCCTGGCTGGAAACATATCTGATCAATTATTCCGGAGCGGTATTTATCGTCTCCCATGACCGTTATTTCCTGAATCGTGTTGTCACAAAAGTTGTTGAGATTGACAATGCACAGGTTCGCATGTACCTTGGAAATTATAAAGATTATGCAATGAAAAAACAGCAGATCCGAGATGCACAGCTGAAAGAATACATGAATCAGCAGCGTGAGATCAAACATCAGCAGGCTGTTATTGATAAATTAAAGTCTTTCAATCGTGAAAAATCAATCAAACGTGCAGAGAGTCGTGAGAAAATGCTTGACAGGATTACGCCATTGGACAAACCAGTTGACAGTACGAAAGAAATGCATTTTACGCTGGAACCATCGCAGATCAGCGGAAATGATGTTCTTACAGTGGAACATCTCTCAAAGCAATTTGACAATCAGGTTCTCTTCCGTGATATCAGTTTTGAAATCAAACGTGGCGAACATGTCGCTGTGATTGGTGATAACGGAACCGGAAAGACAACACTTTTAAAGATCATTAATCAGGTTATTGCAGCGGATCAGGGCGAATTCACACTTGGATCCAAAGTGACGATTGGTTATTACGACCAGGAACATCACGTACTTCATGATGATAAGACCATTTTTGATGAGATTTCTGATGACTATCCTGATCTTACCAATACACAGATCAGAAATACACTCGCTGCATTCCAGTTTACCGGAGATGAAGTGTTCAAAGAAATTCATACGTTAAGCGGTGGAGAAAAAGGCCGCGTATCACTTGCCAAACTTATGCTTTCGGAAGCAAATTTTCTAATCCTTGATGAGCCGACCAACCATCTGGATATTACTTCCAAAGAAATTTTGGAAGAAGCATTAAATAACTACAGCGGAACGATACTTTATGTATCCCATGACCGTTATTTTATCAATCAGACCGCCTCCCGGATCCTTGAACTGGTGAATCAGACATTTGTTAATTACATCGGAAACTACGATTATTATCTGGAGAAAAAAGAAGCACTGACACTTGCTTATGCTTCTGGAAATGAAACAAATGCAGAAAATGTATCCAATTCAGGCGATTCTGCTACATCCACTCCTGCTTCGGATTCAAAATTAAGCTGGCAGGAACAGAAGGAACAGCAGGCACGTGAACGTAAACGTAAAAATGAGTTGAAGAAAACAGAGGAAGAAATTGCAAAACTTGAAGATCGCAGCACAGAGATTGACGAGGAACTGACGAAAGAGGAAGTTTATTCGAACTCTATTGAGTGCCAGAAACTTTCAACAGAACGCGCTGCAAATGAAGCAAGATTAGAAGAATTGTATGAATTGTGGGAAGAATTAGCAGAATAATGAATCTGCATAACAGTAATCGCCTGACAGCTACTACTTATGGTAACTGTCAGGCGATTTGTTTTAAGATTACATTTTCAAATTTAGTCCAACTTGAATCGGGATCAAGGTTTGTTTCTATACTGTACCGGTGTGATATTATACAGTTTTTTAAATGTTCTGTTAAAATGCTCTACATTCTGATATCCCACAGATTCTGCAATACTTTCTACAGTTGCACTGCTGCTCTTAAGCATTGCTCTTGCCTTTTTCATACGGATTTCTTTCAGAATATCTCCGAATGTCATTCCTGATTTTTCTTTAATGTATTTTGACAAATATGGTTTTGAAAGGAAGAACTTCTCAGCAAGATCGTCCAATGTAACTTCTTTATAATTTGCATAAATATAATTTGTAATATCTAATAATCTTTCATCCTTGCATGTCTGGGATCTCTGTACGCTATCCAATTTATTCACTGCAACAACGAGTGCTTCAATAGATGCTTTGATAATATCGGCATCAACTCCGACACCCCAGTAACGCTTCTTGTTGGAAATAACACCGACATAAGCAACAGCTCTGGAAGAAGATCCTTTTGTCAAAGAATGCTCCTCGTAAAATGCAAGTTCAAATTCGATATCAAAATAATGCTTGATCGCATTGCTGACAGCATCCAGACGTCCGTTTCCAACACCTGTGATCTTGCGGTTGCTTCCATTGTGGTGAATCGTTGCTTCTGCGACAATTCCATCTTCTTGTTTAAAGTGGCATTCATCAACACTGAAAATTGGTTTCGCATTGATGTAATGGTCTTCAAAGATATGATATACATTGTCTGGTGTAAGTTCTTCGTGAGCCTTGTCGGAAACATCTTTTACAAGATATCCGACTTCTTCTCTCATCTTTTCCGGTAAGCTGATTCCAAAGCTCTGCTTCAGGATATAGTTTACTCCACCCTTTCCTGACTGGCTGTTAATACGAATTACATCGGAATCGTATCTTCTGCCAACATCCTGTGGATCGATCGGGAGATATGGAACAGTCCATGTCTGACAGTCATGCTCCTCTCTCCAGGTCATACCTTTCGCGATCGCATCCTGATGTGAACCGGAGAATGCTGTAAATACAAGATCTCCTGCATATGGCTGGCGCGGAGAAACTTTCATTCTTGTCACGCGTTCATAGATTTCACAAATGTCACTCATATTAGAGAAATCAAGTTCCGGATTCACACCCTGAGAAAACATATTCATTGCAAGTGTGATAATATCTACGTTACCTGTTCTCTCTCCGTTTCCGAACAATGTTCCTTCAATTTTATCAGCACCGGCAAGGATTCCAAGCTCAGCATCTGAAACCCCTGATCCTCTGTCATTGTGCGGATGCAGAGAAAGAATTACATTCTCTCTGTCGCGCAGATGCTTGTTAAAATACTCTACCTGACTTGCGAATACATGAGGCATAGCATTTTCCACTGTTGTAGGCAGGTTGATGATTGCTTTGTTATCAGCTGTTGGCTGCCAGATCTCAAGAACTGCGTTGCAGACTTCCAAGGCATAGTCAACTTCTGTTCCCTGAAAACTTTCCGGACTGTACTGGAATGTAAAGTTTCCATCTGTTTCTTCTGCTAACTCTTTCAAAAGTTTTGCACCGTCAATTGCAATCTGCTTTACCTGCTCTTTATCTTTCTTAAATACCTGTTCTCTTTGTGCAACAGATGTTGAATTATATACATGGATAATAGCATGTGGAGCACCTTTGACAGCGTCAAATGTTTTTCTGATAATATGCTCTCTTGCCTGTGTCAGAACCTGGATCGTAACGTCATCCGGAATCATGTTCTGCTCGATCAATGTTCTTAAAAACTGATATTCCGTCTCAGACGCAGCCGGGAATCCAACTTCAATCATCTTGAATCCTACATCCACAAGCAGCTGGAAGAATTCCAACTTTTCATCCAGACTCATCGGCTCGATCAGTGCCTGGTTACCATCTCTCAAGTCAACACTGCACCAGATTGGTGCTTTGTCAATTGAATCTTTCTTTACCCAGTCATAACATGGCTCAGGTGGCATAAAGTAAGTCTTTTCGTATTTCCTCCAGTTTTCCATAATGTGTACCTCTCTTATATTTAATCAATTTAGTTGTTGTTTTTTAACACTCGTTTATATTAGCACAGGAAAGTCTTAGATTGTAGTGACTATTTTAATCACCTCGCTTGATCTTTTTTAATATTTCCTGCTTTTTGGTACGAATTTTGTATAGAAAACAGGTGGAAAATATATTCCACACATTTTTTGAAGGTTCTCTTTTCTGCATTCTGTGTTGTATAGACGGGATATTCACGGATCAATTTGTCATTTAACGTGCAGCGAATCCTGCCGACTTGCATTCCTTTCCTTACAGGAGCATCCAACTGATCAGGAATCTCATAGTCAACAGAAATCGTTTCATCTTCTTTCAATAGGAAAGAAACAGGTGTCAGATTTGCAGTAAGAGAAATCTTGGTTCCGTTTTTACCGGGATAAGCTATCGTATCTGAATGTGCTTTTATCCCATTATTAATAAATATCTGCCGGACAGGTAATTCAATTTCAAATGTCTTATATTGATAATGATCTAAAGCATAAGTCATAAGAGTTCTCATATCGGACCATTTATAACTCTTATTATTTGGCCATCCGCAGGCAAGGAGCGCAACAATAAATGTCCGTTCATCTCTACGCAGCGCACCGACATAACAATATCCGGCATCTGAAGTAAATCCTGTTTTTCCGGAAAGAGCGCCGTCCATCATATTTAAGAATGCATTATGATTATAACAGCTGAACGACCGTTTTCCTTCAACATCTTGAAACTGATAGGTTTCGGTACGCGTGATCGTAAGAAAATCTTCCTGCTTCTTAGAATTCATAATACAATAACGCATGATCCTTGCAAGATCTTCTGCTGTAGTGTGATGGATTCCATTTGAATCCGCTGCGTCTAATCCATTTGGTGTGATAAAATAAGTAGAATAACAGCCGATCGTCCGCGCTTTTTGGTTCATCAGATCTGCGAATTTCTCTACACTTCCGGCAACAGCTTCTGCAATTGCAACCCCAGAGTCATTATGTGACTCCAGCATTAAGGAATAAAGAAGATCTTTTAAATAAAACCGTTCTCCTGCAACCATTCCAAGATGTACCTTTGGCTGTGCAGCAGCCTGATCGCTTACTGTAACAATCTGATTTTCTGAATCCATTATGCTGCTCTCTAATGCAAGGATGCAAGTCATAATCTTTGTTGTACTTGCCATTGCCCGTTCTTCCTGTCCATTTTTGGAAAATAAAATACGCCCACTGTCTGCATCCATTAAGACGGCAGACAGGGCGTATAATTGTTTTAGCTCATCTGGAACTACCTGACGTTCGTTAGAACTGACATTTATGTTCCAGTTTTGTCCTGTATGATCAGATGTAGTTCCAAAAACATGAACCGGAAAAGAAATCCCAATGATCATGCTGACAATCAGTATGCGAACAAAGAATAAATAGATTCTGAAATACCACTTTTTAAATTCTATCATCAATTGATTTCCTGTCTATATTGGAAGCTCCATTCTTCCTTTAATTTTATGATTCCAATGCAAGTTGTAGAATTCAAAAATCAAATGTCCATACGGATCTTTGCCTCATCCTCTGCTTCTTCTTTGAAATGTTCCAGCTGCTCCGGATTCAATGACGGAAGATCATCAATCGACGGTACACTGAATCTTCTTAAGAATTCTTCCGTCGTGCCGAAAAGAATTGGTCTTCCAGGTGCATCAAGTCTTCCGACTTCTTCTACCAGACCATATTCCACAAGTTTATTTACTGCATGATCAGACTTTACTCCACGGATCTTCTCTACCTCGATCTTAGTGATCGGCTGTTTGTATGCAATGATTGACATTGTCTCAAGAAGAACGTCCGTCAGAGTATATTTCTTTGGCTGCTTTGCCACACGGATCAGATAGTCATACATTTCCTTCTTTGTACACATCTGATAAGACTTGTCCAGTTCAATGATGCGGATTCCTCTGTTCTTTGATTCGTATTTCTTCATCAGATCCTGAAGTAATTCTTCGGTTGTCTGTTCATCCTGTTCGATTGCTTTCGCAATTTTACTTAGTTCAACAGACTCTCCCATTGTGAATAAAATAGCTTCAATTGCAGCCTGAAGTGTTTTTACTCCTGCCATTTACACTACGTCTCCTTTTCTCTCAATCATGATCTCACCACAAGTAGATTCTTGTTCAACATAAATTTCACCCAGCTTCATCATTTCAAGAATCGCAAGAAATGTAACAACAACATGCATTTTACTCTTCTGCTTCTGAAGAAGCTGACGGAAACTGAACCGGCGGTGTTCTTGTAAATAATCACGCACATAAAGGAACTTATCTGTGAGTGAAACTTCCTCTTTCTCAATCTTGCCAAATTTACTTCTTACCGGATCCACTTTATCTGTCTGCCGACGCATAACTTCCTGAAAAACTTTCTTTAACTGTACCATTGTCAGATCCCCAAGTAAAAGGTCAAGATCAACTGGCTCCACATATTCCAGAACTTCTTCCGGAATTGTCGGATTCTTATATAAAATCAGATCCGCCTCTACCTGGCGGTCTCTGAGCTCATAAGACATGTATTTATACATTTTATATTGCAGCAGCTGTTCAACCAGTTCCTGCCTTGGATCTTCTTCCTCTCCATCTTCTTTGATTTCTTTTGGAAGAAGCATCTTGCATTTAATATCCAACAACGTCGCTGCCATAACAAGAAATTCACTCATCACATTCAGATCTTCCCGTTGCATCTGACGGATATATTCCATGTACTGATTCGTAATCTCCACAATGGGGATATCGTAAATATCAACTTTATTCTTCTCAATCAGATGAAGGAGCAGATCCAACGGCCCTTCAAATACTTCCAGTTTTACCGGTATTCCCATAATAATCTCCTTTTATCTGCAAAGGGTGATTGTAATCACTTCTGCCGGATTGAACAGTCTCACATTAAATGTATGCGTTCCAAGCCCTTTGCTGACGATGATCGTCTGTTCTCCCTCCACGGTCCTCTCTCCTGAATATTTTGGAAAAAGAAATGCCTGCGGAGTGATCACGCCGCCAATTCCCGGCAAGCGTACACATCCTCCATGTAAATGTCCAGACAAAATCAGATCGGAACCCCATTCCTTATAAGCTTCCATATAGGATGGATTGTGGGCAAGCAGAATGTGATAACTGTTGTCTGCGAAATTCTCTGTTGTCTCCTGCTGTTTTTCCTGATTTCCTGTAGTATGCTTTTCTCCCAGGCATCTGCGTACATCTTCAGCGGTGACATCCGCCTTGCGGAATTTTTTATTCACAATCAGTGGGAGTTCCAATCCGCTGATATGAATCGGTTGATTTCCCAACAGAATATCGCAACTTTCATTTTCCAGAAAACGAACCCCTTCTGCCTGTAACTTTTTACGATACTCTTCATAACACAAAGAATAGTTTTCCTGATTCTCTTTGATTCTCTGTTCATGATTTCCACTGGCATAATAAACCGGGCAGAGCTGCGGCAGACGACTGACAAAATCCAGTGCCTCTTGGTATCGCACGTCATTTTTTGCCACCAGCATATCTCCGCCAATTAAAATCAGATCCGGCTGTTCTGCTTTTATAGCTTCGAACAATTTATTGTTCTGCTTACCATAAACATGGTTGTGCATATCACTTAAAAAAATAATTTTGTTCACTGGATCTTTTTCGGCTGTGCAAGTTATCTTTGGTGAATGTACTTCGTAATGTGTTACACAAAAAGAATGCTGCTCCCGATACATTTCTGCTAATATAACCGCGCACACAATCAGAAAAAGAACAGTGAAAAAACCTAAGATGCTCATATCGTATGTATTTCAGACATCTCAGCTTCTGCAATCGCCACACCGGAACTTGATCCAATACGGTCTGCACCTGCATAAAACATCTTCCGTGCATCTTCCAGTGTATGAATACCACCGGATGCCTTTACCTTCATGTCAGAGCCAACCGTACGCTTCATAAGAGAAACTGCTTCTACAGTTGCTCCGCCGGTTGAGAAACCAGTAGAAGTTTTTACATAGTCTGCACCTGCATCACGGCTTACAAGACAAGCCTCCTGAATCTCTTCGTCTGTAAGCAGACATGTCTCAAGAATCACCTTTACAATCACGTCATCCCCGGCAGCAGCTACAACTGCACCGATATCTCTTCTTACATAATCCCAGTTTCCACTCTTCAATGCTCCAATATGGATAACCATATCCAGCTCTTCTGCGCCGTCTTTCACTGCTGCTGTTGCTTCTGCAATCTTCGCAGTTGTTGACATTGCTCCTAACGGAAAACCAATCACGGTACATACTTTAATTCCTGTATTTTTCAGAAGAGAGGCACAAAGCGCAACACAACTTGAATTCACACAAACAGAATGAAATCCGTACGTAACTGCTTCCTCACATAATCCACGGATATCTTCCTCTGTTGCATCTGCTCTTAATAATGTATGATCAATACGTTCTGTAATCATTAATTTAATCTGCCTCCTGTATTTTTATATCCATTGCGGATAGTAAAATTTCATAAAACAGACTGAAAATTATTCTGAGCTACCCGCACTCGTATCCTTTATTATAAAACATTTTCCATGTTCCCGACAAGTGTTATAATAATTTCTTCCAAATCTTTTTTAGATAATCTCCAAAATCTGCCTTTTCCACAGGTGTTGAAGCGATCAGATTTACGGATCCGATTTCTTTCCCGCTTATCCGATAACAAATCTGGCCAATTGTGTCCCCTTTTTTCACAGGTGCTTTTACTTCATCTGGAATTTCTGTTATTTCTTTGACTTTCGATAAATCAGATCCTTCTGTATCTACATAAGTAAATCCTTCCTCATATTGAATCTTCAGATGTTCTTCCTTGCCACCTTTCACCAGAACCGATGGCAGTTTCCGTTCTTTTGCTTTATAAATCTGACATTTCCCAAATCCATAATTCAATAAGGTTACCGCATCCTTAAAACGGCTTTTTGAATCTTCAGCGCCCATAATTACTGCAATCAGATCCACACCATTCTTACTTGCCGTTGCTGATACACAGAACTTTGCCTTTCCGGTGGATCCGGTTTTCAGACCAGTGGCATATTCGTACTGCCGGATCAGCTTATTTGTATTCGTCAGGCCAAATTCTGAAGATCCACGGGCAGTTGTATGCGTGATATTTTCCATCCAGACCGTACAGTAGTCCTTTATCTGCGGATATCTGGTCATCAGTTCCCGCGACATGAGTGCAATGTCTCTGGCACTCATCTCATGACCATCTGTATCTAATCCGTTACAGTTTACGAAGTTTGTATGTTTCATTCCAAGTCCTTTTGCCCGCTCATTCATTTGTTTTACAAATTCTTGTTCATTACCGCAGATACATTCACTCATAGTTACACATGCATCGTTTAATAATAGGAGACATATTATTTATTTGTTTCGTATGGGTTTTTGAATCGATAATGTATCTTTATACTACCATCGTTATATACATCAATTCTTTCAATTAGCTCTACTACTATTGCTCTGGTAAGTGTATCAACATTAGCATATTCAGAAAACGTATTAACCCACTGCTTATATTCTTGATCTACTTTATAGGCATTTTTCTTTTTTTCTTCCAATACCTTAATTTGTTTCTCTAAATCTTGCAACTCCTCATTATATTTTTCAGTATATGACTTATATTCGTCAATTGAGATCAACTCGTCTATGTAAGCTTCATAAGTTTTATGTTTATGTTTTTTAATTTTTTCTACTCTATCACATATATCATTGAAACTCATATCTATTTGATGCTCGCGTTCATTAACGATATTCATTTTCTTCAACTCGTCTACATCATTATCAGACAATATTTTACGAGCTTCGCACTTTATAGATTTTAAAACTGCTCGGTACAAAACGTCATATTTTATGTGGTGACTATTACACCCAGCTTTGGTACCATGTCTCTTATAAGTCGAGCACACGTATCCTTCAAAAAAATGTTCTCTGCGACGATTATATGATCTATTCATAGTATGGTTACAATCAGCACAGTACAACAAACCAGAAAAAATGCCGATGTATTTCTGCTCAGTATTGACTTCCTTGGTTCTTATTTTTTGTAGTTCTTTTGCTCTGTCAAATATTTCCTTCGATATAATAGGCTCATGAGTGTCTTGAACAATTATCCACTCAGACCGTTTGGTTGGCTTTGTAGTTTTGTCTTTATAGGATATCGTGTTCGATTTGTTTTGAACCATATTCCCGATATACATTTCATTATTTAGTATCTGATGTATTGTTTGGTACGACCATAATTTAGTTTCAGCTTTAGCATTAGCATTGTGGTAATTTAATCCTAGCACTTCACGCTTATATATCGAAGGAATCAAGATACCGCGTTCACTTAAAATACGTCCAATCCTACCTTTTCCACAACCTTGTAAATATAGTTTAAATATCTCTCGAACTACGTCAGCGGCATACTGGTCTATTATTAGGCGATTATGGTTTTCTGGGTCTTTTATATATCCGTATGGGCATGATGGTCCAAGATATTGTCCATCTTTCATTTTAGCTCTAAAAGAACTTTTAATATTCTTAGACAAATCTTCGCAATACCATTCATTAACGAGTCCGTTGATTTGTCTAGCTTTTTTATTATTTGCATCAGCTGTATCTGTGCCATCAGCAACTCCTATGAATCGGATACCAAGTATTGGGAAATTATGATGTAGATATTTTTCGATATGCTCCATATTACGTGAAAAGCGAGATTGTGTTTTTGCTATAATTACTGAAAACTTACCGAGTTTTGTGTCTTCAATCATACGCTCAAAGTCTGGGCGATCGTCATATAATCCGCTCTCGTTATCATCAGAGTATACGTCAACTATTTGATAATTATGTTCTAACGCATAGTCGGTCAACAGTAATCTCTGATTTTTGATACTAGCACTATCATCTCCTTCTGATAATTTGTCTTGATCTTCTTTTGATAATCTAAGGTATAACACTGCTTTTTCCATATTCTGATTCTCCAATCTCTAAAATGTTATACCCCATATGATATTGTACATAAATACTAACACCATACAGGGTATTTTTCCATCATTTTCGGCTATTTTTTATAATATTCTTCATACATTCCAGCAGTGTTTTATTCCCGTACACCACTTTAACCTTAATATCTTTTTCTTCTTTATTTTGCATGTGGTATCCTTTCTTTTTAGTAATGTATATGTGCTCCTCCTTTCTTGCATTCATAATACAAAACCTATTTGTAACCTACATACGGGATAAAAAGAAGAGAGTAAGTTTCATTTACGATACCTGCTCTCTTCCATTTTGAATTATTTCTTAATCAAATATTCTTGTAGGTCGTCTCTGGCTTCTTTCATTTTGTCTATTCCGTTACCGGTTATCTCATGATTGATTATCACCAGCATACATTTAAGAATCATCTGATTAGAGTTCTCAACCTCTTTCAAACGAATGTTATCGTTATCGAGAAGATGATCATGTCTATCTACTTCTGCTCGCAATTCGTCATTCGGTCTTTTAGCTTCCTTAACTATTTTCCATAAAGCAGCCAAAGCTCCTACGAATGTACAGAACCAGATAATCTGATCTGTTGAAATTGTAAAGTTCATTAGACTTTCTCCTCATTTGTATCGTTATTGCTACCTTCAATGAAAGCTTTAAACTGCTGATGCAATCCTGTAGAAGATAGTCCCATAAGTGCACCAAACACAATTGATTCGACTGACACGCCTGATACTACTGCATTTAGAACAGCTCCAAATACAGCAAGGATTACCGGAATATCGTCGTTCGGGATCTTTTTCAAAAAAGTAGCGTGCTTAATGCAGTATCCAACTACAAGGCACGCCACTACTACTACGAGTACATAATATTTAGTTAACATTGTAAAATCCATAATTTATTCCTCCTGTAAAATCTTTTCAACATTTTCACGTATTTCTTCTGGTACGTCATCAATTGTAATAGTACCTCTTTTAATACGCCTAACGTAGGCATTAAGTATTGCTTTGTTTGTCATTGTTTACCTCCAGTATCTGTTCGTATAAGTAGCATACTGCATCATCCAAATCAGCTGAGGTATTCTTCAAAGCAAGATTTTCCTCATACAATGCACATATAGCGTCGTCCAAATCTGCGATGATAGTATCTGTTGAAGCTGCTTCGCGTCGGGCTATCTCAGCCATTTCTTCTTCTGTATACTCTACAAATACTTCTACAGTCTCATAATCGTCATCGTTCCATGCGAATTTTGTTATATTATCGATCGGCATAGCGTCTTTTTTGATACGTACCTCTGATGTGTAGTAGCCGTTTGTCATTTCTTCCACCTGCCTCTTATATAGAATGTAAAGTACGTCTCAATCCCACTCGTTTGTTGTACCGGACACATAACATACCCTTTTGGAGCTGCTGTTGTTGTACAACGATTGGCAATTTGAAACGAATAGTTACCGCCAGGCGTTTGAATATCTACAAAGCCCTGTGGGTCATCTTGGAAATCGCCGGTCTGTATAAATGTAAATGGTAAAGCATATCCACCTTGTAAAGCCTGGTAGTAATATACGTTCCCCCATTTCGTGTCAGTAGCTACCTTATTTGATGCGGTACACCAACATTCAGCAAAACCACTATTCCATTTACGATATGTCCAAATACCGGATCGTCCTTGCGCTATAACATAATCGTTAACTGGGTTATTTCCTATTGTTAGTCCGCCGACGGTTGCATTCTTATTAACGGTTAATGTGTCTCTGATTCTTGTAGCCCATTTCACATCGAATAGATTATCTGTATCTGCCGGCTTACCAATAGCTACGCCTTTTCCACCTGATTTAAAATCTATAGTAAATGCGGCTGCACTTAGTGGATATGTCGATGCACTTGTGCCTTTCTTAGAGTCGATGATTGTAATCTGTATATTATACTGATTATCGACTGAAAGTTTATTATCACCAATTACTACACTGGATGTTCCTTTATTACCAGATGCTGTTACAGCGGTGTTCGTAAACGTTGTGCTGCCAATAGTCGCATAGCCCACTGTGATTGAACCTATCGGATTGGAGCCGATTATTTGGCAGCACTCCCAATTGAATACTACTTTGACATATGTACCGTAGCTATTCAAAGTGCCATCTGAATTGCACCGTGCTAATGAAATATTGTTTATTTTTGGAGACCAATAAGCTAATTCCCAAACAGCATACAATGTCACACTACTATCTGTATAATACGAACCACCAGCCGTATACTCAGCCGATACAGCCGACTTATTAGGCGACCATCCTTTAAAAGTATAGTTTGGTCTGGTTGGTTTAGTTCCTGACAACGTCAATGCTTGTCCGAAAGTCTTTGTTTGTGATCCAGGTGCTCCAGAGCCTCCGTTTGCATTATAGGATACTGTGTAGGTGTTTATTTTCCATTGTGCGAAAAGCGTTATACTCTTAGTATAAGTCCACGTCCACGGTTTGTTAATATAGTCTGTCCAGTCCGTACCGCTACCGTTTGACGCTTCGTTCCAGCCAGTGAACGTATATCCGGTTCTATTAAACCAGTTGGCTCTTGTCGTGTATGAGCTTTTGTATGTTACATAGTCGACGCGTGTATCACCGTAACCTCCATTGGCGTTATAATTCACAGCCCATTCCCACGTAACAGCGTCCAGTGTATATGAGGTACTGGCACTAACATAAGAGGGACTAACCCCAGTATTAATGCCTGCACTAATTGAAATAGTTTTTGCTTGACCACTCTTGTCTAGTGTAACTCGGAACGTCTTTGTGCCGATATTAGCCCATTTCATTCCTTGTCCGTTAGCACTTGGTACAGAGAATGTCGCTGTTCCATTTTGAGTTTGTCCGTCACATGTTATACTATATGATGCGCCGAAACCGTTTTTACCGCCGTAATTAAAACCGATTTGGAAATTTACAGTAACATCGTATTGGTGGTGCTGTAAAATATCTCCTGGCGCTGGTGTACATGTAACGCCTAACCACCCTTCCGCAGACATTTTGAAATCACCTCCATACTAGTCCGAGATTACCGTTTCCTCGGACTTCCCATACAAATCGTCCAATCTTCAAATTTTGAACGACTGTCGAATTTGTAATATATAATTCATTGTTACTTATATAAGCTACTTCAACATCATTGAGCATGAAGCTGATACGATTTTTAGTAAGCTTAAGCTCATATGCATCTTGTCCTTCTTCTCTCGTTGCTCCGAGAACCAAATTACCGTCAGCGTCAAAACGCATCCAGTTACCTACTTCTTTTTTGTATGAAGTAAGATCACCATTGAGCTGTGTTAACTGATTAGTAAGTGTCGTGAATTGCACCTTGAAATCTCTAGCGGTAAGAGTTGCTATCGCGTCCCTATTCTTATTAATTGTAACTAAAGCATCAGATAAGGCTTTATCTAGCTGGTTAGCACGGTTATATATCTCTGTGACTGTCTCTGTTGAAGCTTTTAGAGCAATCTGGTTGTTTGTTGTCTCAATACTTGTCTCCGCCTGTGTAATGCGTGTTTCAGCAGCATCGAAACGATTATCGATGTCTTCAGGAGCCGGAGTCCAGTCGGTTGCTTTGTTACCTTTTTCTAACTTAATGTTAGCTACGGCAATAGGTACACCATTAGGGGAAGTTGAAAACGATATTGTTCCGTCAGGTACCGTGGCCGTACTTGTTATAATACCGGTATATCGTTTCCATGTTGTTGATAGTACATGTGATGTACCATTATCTAATAGCGAACGACTTGGTGTAATACTTGTCTTTGATATATCAGATGGTAACAGACACAAATTACTGTATGAATTGGTATAGTTTTCACTTGATGCTGTTCCGGTATTATTTGCATATATCTTAAGTCTATAGTATTTACCGTTTGCAGCCGTAAAAGTAGTAGCATTTACGATAGTTCTATTTGTAAACGCCGAGTCTGTTGCTTCGTCTATACTGACAAGCCCATTCTTGTTTGTACTAGAAGATGTATACGTTAATTTATAATTAACTCCTGGGACGACTATATCAGTTATATCAATAGATATGAATGCATAGCCCGGTGGCTTACTGCATTGTAAAGATATAGATGTGTCGGAAGATACGGTTGTTTTTTGAACACCGGTTGGCGTACTTAGTTTCTTTTTGGTCAGCTGTATAATTGTTGATACTATACAAGCTTCAAAACTATAGGCATAAGTTTGCCCCGTTACCCAAAGATTAGTAACGCTCTGATAAAAACGTTTATTTGCAGATCCGTTGGGTATCACTCTAAGATAATGCCCGTAAGTCTTACTATTGCTGATACCAGCTGATACGCCATCAGTTCCCCAATTGTTAAAATCATTATTAAAATTACTATTTCTGATGAGATTTCGTCCGCCAACTTGTATACTATCAGGAGTACTGCCGACCGAATATATGGTTGATGTTCCGTTATCGGTATATGTAATGACAGTTTTCGTCCAAAGAAATGGTTTACTTGCACTGGTTGCTGGAACTGATGTAGACCAAGTACCAGTAGGTGCAGATGTTCCTGAACTTCCCGCTTGATATGTGATGGCGGTTGACTTAACACCTTTACCAGCAGCACCAGTATTACCTATCTTACCTATAGAATATGATGTTGATTTTGAATTATCAGTATAAGTAATGATGGTTCTTGTCCATAAAAAAGATCCAGCTGATACTGTTGGAATTGATGTAGACCAAGTACCAGTCGGAATCGTCGTTCCTGATGTACTCGCTTGATACGCAATCTCGGTTGACTTAACACCTTTACCAGTCGCACCAGTATCACCTTTTGCACCCTGTGGACCCTGAGGTCCTGTTGCTCCAGTATTACCTTTGTCACCGTATACGCCGATGACACGTTTAGTTGTGTCTAATGTGGAGTTATCAGTATAGGTAATGGTTTCATAATTCCACAAGTATCGGTTTGTAGCAGTCATAGTCGGCACGGTCGTTGACCATGATGTAGGTGCTGCAGTATTTGATACTGATACGGCATAATGTTCTGTTACTGACTTAATTCCTTTACCAGCAGCTCCGGTGGCACCGGTATTACCTTTATCACCATATGCTCCTATAATGCATGGGGTGGTTGTACTTGCAACACTTCCGTCAGTGTATTTAATTACCTCATAATTCCACAAATATTTCTTACTAGTACTAACTGACTGTACAGTTGTCGTCCATCCTGAGGTACTAGTAGTCACTCCACTAGACGAGGCTGTGGCTAAGTAATAATTCACAACTGAGCCAATACCTTTACCAGCAGCACCTTTTTCACCTTTTTCACCTTTAATCTTGCTCCACGTATAAGCTGATACACTCGTAGGATCAGTTTCGTTAAAGTCTGTACACTGACCGATGTAATCACCTGTTGTCTCACCGTTGTTAGCAGTAAATGTCTTACCGCCATCGTTAGAGTACTTAATGTGAAGATAAGAAGTCTTACCGTTAGAACCATTCGTTCCAGGAATACCTTTATTCCCTTTTGCACCCTGTAAACCTTGGAAACGGTACCATGTGTATTTCTTAGGGTCATCTGAATCGGTAGCTGTATAGTCTACGTATGTTCCTATGTAGGTATTAGGTGTTTCAGACATCTGAGAAGCTGCCGTAGGGGAAGCTACAGACGAATACTTAATGTGGAAATAAGATGTTTTACCGTTTGTACCAGCGATTCCCTGTTCACCTTTAGGACCCTGTATTCCCTGTAATCCTCGTGCTCCTTGATCACCTTTTTCACCTTTTGATCCCGTTACGCATATAGCTTCCGTAGTGGTTGTTGTATTATCGGTATATGTTATGATAGATCTTGTCCAAACGTAAGTGTCATTTTCCCATCCAGGATAAACTCTACTCCAAGAACCTCCAGCAAGGGATGATGATGACGTAGATTTATAATACTCTTCTACGATCGATACTACACCTTTACCAGCGTTACCTGTGTTTCCAGTTGCTCCGGCAATACACACTCCATTTTGATTTGGAGAGTATTCAACGTTACCTGTATTATATGTAGTTACTGTACGACTCCACATATACTTGCCGTTAACCCAAGAAGGGGCTAATGTACTCCATGATCCTCCTACTGTGGATGTAGCTGAAGTTGATAAGTAATATTCAACATCTACAGACACTATCGTTTTTTCGATATCTGTTTTGATGTCATCGATTTCTTCAGAAAGTGTCTTTTTACTAGACGAGAATCGTACGTTATCGGCTGCTATTTCCAAACGCCACATTCTGTTCGAGTCTTTATAATACTTCAAATAAGAATCAGCATCGCCAAATGAGACCTGCCCGTCTTTGTCGAGATAAATACCGCGAACAGCTGTATCAGGATGATCTTTAACCCCTGAATATATTGCGGTTTCATTAATATTAAAACCAGCTATAGTAGCGCCAAACGCAACCAAATCGTGTATGTTGACTTTCTCTGCTGTGATAGATTTGGCAGTAATTATTGAGCCATTTAAACTGTTGTAATCTGTCTGTTCAGCGGTTGTTTTCATACCGTCTGTATTAAGTTTATAGTAAAGACCGTCAGTTCCCTGTATTACCAATTTATCAGCTTTTACAGTACCACCTTCAATCAGGTCACCAATGATAGTCACTCCGACCAATCTGCCGCTAACACTTGTATCGCCAATGACCAAATCCTTAATAATACCAGATGTAGCATAGAAATGTTCTATAGCCGCTTTTCCGATATTTGCAAAATCAATCTGAGCGTACTTAATATCAGCTTCTTTAGCACTTAACTTACCAGCATCAAGTTTTTTTATACTGCCTTCTACTGCTGTAAGTTTATTGGTAGTGGTCTCTTCAAACTTAGCCTGTTGACCAGAAATCTCCCCTACTTTTGCATTAGTAGCTTTAAGGTTTTCTACAGTTGCAAATTTGACATTGGCTACTTCAGCATCGAGTTTCTTAACTTTTAAATCGTCGATTTCGGCTTTCGCCGCAGTCAGGTCTTCTACTGCAGCTTTCTTGACTTCTAATTCGGTAATCTTAGCTGTAGCTGCTGATAAGTCCCCTACCTCAGCTTTGTCAGTTTGAAGTTTCTTAATATAACCCTCGTTAACTTGTACTCGCTTGGCAAGCACGGTATCGAACTTCTTAATCTTATCCACGCCATCACTAAGGTCATCAAAGTCATCGGATCTAACAGACGGTGATGATGTGTTGCCAGTCACTGTGGCTGTATGGTTCTTAATAGATACAGCTACTCTATCCCCTATATTTGCATTGGCAGTTGTTGAATCAGCACTCGGACGTTCATCATCAGAAAGAGGTGTTAACTGATCTGATCCATCAAGCTTAACATACTTGTTACCGTTATCATCTGATACAACGACGCCATAAATTGTGGTTTCGACACCTTGGTTCTGCCTCTTGTCCTCGTTGATAACCTTGGCAAATTGTGAAATAATATCATAGGATAATTCCACGTATTATCACCTCCATAATTTAGATGTAAAAGTTGCTGTTTCGGAGACCGGACAACCTTGTGTACAAGAAATAGACTGACTTATAACTTTAGCTTTGATATTGCTCATACCCGCTTTGGAATAATTCAGTCGTACACAGTCACCAACTCTTACCGGACAGTAGGCGTGTTTGTAACTTATCTTGTATTCAATTGTTGAAAGGGATTTTAGTAACCGATCGGCATAATCTTGAATCTGGTCTTGAGTAACGTAACCAGCGAGATTTGGTTGTGTATCTCTGTAAATAATTTCTCGACCTCTATTTTGAATTGAAATAGGGCTATTGATATCTTCGTTCTTAGCAACAGCCTGTTTGTAGTCATTGCCATATGAATATATAACTTCAACGACATTCGGTATCCCGTATAGGTCGTGGTTCATTGTGATATCTGGATATAGAATCGAACTATTGTCATCATCGTAAGTCCATACCGGTTGGAGTGATTCGATATCTTGCTTTGGTACGAATAGTATCTCTCCACGCTCAGTTAGACCTAATTCATATTTGGCATTAGCGATAAGATCAATTACGAAGCTTAACCAAGTGTCGTCTATGTTAGCAACAAAATCTTGATAAAGTTTAGGGGATGTATCTTTAAGCCCACCTGTGTCGTCTTTTTCATATGTTGGCCCCACTTTTGCTACTGGAGCTCTTGCATTCTCTGAAACAATTCGATATGCAGTGTCCATGATATTAGAACCTTTGCGAATTGTATATCCAAGCGGTGGTTTTTTCTCCTTAAGTTCGATTAACGTCGTATAGCAATCCATCGATACGTCTTTTACGATACCGTCGAAAGCTGTCTTCGGTGTCTGACATAAAACTGTACCTAATGGGAACTTTTCTGTAATACCATTTTGAATTGTTTTAAGATAACACCGAATGTAGCTTTCTCCGATTGATTTCGTGGCATCAATAGTAGCTGAACCTAATGTCTGAACGTCACTATCACGATCGAATGAGCTTCCTGTAATGATATCAATCTTCTTTATATCAGCTAGAGTAGTCGGTTCTACAGTATAATACTCGAACGATTGATCCATTGATTTTGTCCAGTCTGGCATCTTACATTCCTCCTTCTACTCTAGTAACGTCAAGTGATACTGGTATTGTTAATTCTCGGTGTGTTGTGCTAAAAGATACTTTCACATTAGCCCAGTATCCAAGTCCTGATGGTTCACGTACATAAGCGTCACCAGCCCATATAGATAATCTTCGTAACGCGTAAATTGTTTCGCTGTCTTCTCTATCGATTTCAACGTTCCAGTTAGATGTTTCACCAAGCTGTGTACCATAGTAGCTTACAGGATGTTTTCGTCCGGCGTATTCAATCAACTTTACTTCGGTCTGTCGTTTGTCGTCTGTGTCAATGTTATATGGTAGTAAAAGCATTGAGCCAGACCAGTCCGGAATATCCATTTCTACTGCATCGGTCGTGTCAAATGGATTCCACGCTTCATCCCACTGAATGATAACTGCTCCTCCGTCAACTTTATAGCCAGGCATATCATAGAAACTAATAGCTCCTGTATGCATATCTTTTGCTACTAATCGATATCGGGCATAATCAAGTGATGGATGTGGGTCTGTTACAGATGTTTTATTATTAGGAATATTAGTAGCAATTTCTGTGAAACTACCATCATATTCTCTACGATATACGGCTAATGATAGGTCTTCGATTAACTGACCATCGCTATTAACGCAATACGGACTGATAATAGCTGTGAATGTTTTTTTATCAACTGTAATATCAGCATCAATTTTATAACTCAAATCTTTCCAATTAACTGTAAATTGGTGTGACTGTTCAATAGTAAGCCCGTTATTCATATTCACTGTACAATAAACTGTATAGCTAATACCGGTTTCGAGATCGATGTTATTAGCAGACATCTCTACTACTAGTGTTTCAGAAGTATCAAAATACTTAGAATACACGTCGTCACCTTTGTTTACAATTCTGTTTTTTCCAGTATCGTCTACTGTTTCGTAGCCACTTCCAGCGGCAACTCTTAAATGATATCCAACTGGCTTTTGGTATTCATAACTTGATAGTGATACATATCCACGAATATAGAACGGAAATGAGGTTAACGTAGTGATAAGTGTTCCGCCAGCTAAATCGCTTGTCATTGATAGATTCAACGTCGGTCGTTCATAAATATAAATGGTACGTTCAACAGACCACGCCGTATTACTAAACTCATCAGTAACACCTGCTGTCCGTACTTTCCACTGTACTTTGGCATTCTTGAATTTAACGTGGCTGGTATTCAATGATACTCTTAGCTGTCCTTTATACGATATGGATGTGCCATATGTAAATTCAGATTTGTCTTCTTTTTCGCCAGTTGTATCGTTTGTGGTATTCTCAAATATGAATGAACGCCAATCGTCATTTCCTATTTTGATACTTAGCTCAGCATGAGACTGCTTAGAATTATCAGTAGGATTATGTGTCCAATTCAACTCCAATGATTCACCGACGAAAGCTGAGCTTGCCGACGACCATGTTGTAGGTGCTGCCGGTGGTGTTCCAATTGGTATTGTTACACTATCTGTAGGGTCTGATGTACCATAGCTATTGACCGCACGTACCCGGAAGAAGTAATCATGACCATTATCAATGTCTGTTATTTCAACCGATGTTCGCTTGTCTTCGGTGCTAACAGATTTAATGTTTCCCGAACCGTTATCAAAGTCTGTTTTTACGGTTGTGTATTCGATTGTATATTTTGTAGCATTAGATACGGAAGTCCATTCCAAATAAGCAGAAATAGAGCCGTCTGTACGTTTGTTTCGTCTGTATGACGTTATACTATTTGGTGCTGACGGTTTTGTACCAACCTCACTCGAAAAGTCTGACCATGCACTTACTGCACCTTTTGAGTTGATAGACTGGGCTCTTACTGTATATGTCGAACCAGGCTCTACTGTATACTGGTATGATACATGGTTTGATGTGGTATTAATCGCTATAGGATTCGATGTATGAATGCTGGCAGAGTTATCTTTGACAATGTTAAATTTAACACTTACTGCATCTAATTCAGTGGCTTTTATATTAGAAAAGCTCATTGTCATCGTCAGGTCATTAATTTCAACAGTAGGAGTACCAGGTGATAATGGTGGATTGTTACTGAAATCATATACTTTATATCCAGACCATTGTGCTCCACTCCAGTACGGAACCTCGTTACCGTTTGAATCTTTGTATGTAGCTGGTACAGGTTTAACTTCAATACTTACTTTTGTAGCGTCAGATGATGCCGTATATTCACCATAACAATAAGCATCTTCATAACTCTTTGTAGTACCTTCATTCGTGATTATCCATTTACCGTGTTTGTAATCCCACCAACGATACATGAAGTTGGCAGTATTTGGTCTATTAAATGTCCAGGATGCATATACGGCACGGTTCTTACCACTTGTTTCGTTAGCTGCCTGCAATGCCAGAACATTAACGACTGCTTGTGTTGGATAAGTTGGACTTGGAGCAGGAGTTGATCCACCGCCACCGCCTCCGGAAGAACCTGAAGAGCCCGATGAGGACCCTTCAGATAATTTGAGAACCTGACCAACATATATCAGGTTTCGGTTTTTAATACCATTTAAAGATACTAATGTATTAATCTTTTCATTTCTATTACTACCGGAAATGCTAGATCCATACGTTCCACAAATACCCCATAAGGTATCGCCACGTTTGACTGTATATGTTGTTATAGCCATGGTTATCTTCTCCTCTCGATGTTAGCAGCTCGTACAAGTGTCTGAATGGCATCTGCTACGTTACTGCCATCGTCATAGGTAATTCCGTTAAGATTGTATGTATTTCCGTTAATAGATCCAATTTCTTTCCGTAAGCTATCGATAGCCTTGATCACATCAGTATCGAATCCATTTTGATTTGCAACATCTGCTGTATTAATAGGAGCAATTCCGCTCGTTGATAAGTCTATTGTTTTATTGGTGTTTAACAGTCCGTCGATATATCTAATGCCAGAATTTATATCAGACATGTCGAGAACTGGATGAATTGTAATTTCTGGGTCTGCATCAATACCCCAAGTAGTGATATCGTTTACCAGAGTCATAGCTTCAGTGATACTGTTGCTAGCTTTATTACCCATAGACTTACCAGCCTGATAAACTGATGAAGCCATTTCTTTCATACCAATAACAAGCCCCTCGCCTAACCATCTACCTGCTTTTCGTGTAGCTTTCGAAGGTGAATGGGACTGCTGACCAGCCTTCTCACCTTCTACTGCTTTCCTACCAAGGTTATAGCCAGCTCGATAAGCAGCGGCCTGCTTTGAGTTTATACCTGATACAAGACCTGAGCCGAGATATTGTCCTGCGGTCTGAAAAGAGTAGTAATAGCTTCTGATCTTAGAACCACAATTACTTAACGCGCTTCCTAATGCTGATGTAACTCGTGATGCTCCGTTGTAGATACCGCCAGATAAGGAGTTCATTAGACTTATTCCAGCAGCCATAAATTCAGTTCCGCGAGACGTAATCTTGGTTTTAGCATTTGTAATTATGGTTGTGATTTGGGATAATAACGACGGCGCACCACTCATTACACCAGTGTGCAAATTAGTTGTGATCTGACGACCTGTTGTTATAAAGGTGCTGACTTTCACATTTGTAGCAGATGCAATTCGTGCCATTACCGATGATACAGCTGATATAACACCACCTGATCCAGAATTAACCCCTACGCTCATGCCAAGCATCATTGTCGAACCTGCTGTAGCAAAATATGATTGACGACTTGTTATCGCAGCAATAACAGAAGTCATCATAGTATTGAATGCTTGTTCTATAACGTAGCTTTGACTTAGAACTGTTCCTGATATTGTGGTCATTACAGTAGTCATTGCTGTAGATATAGTAGGACCAGCTGTTGTAAATGCATTAACAAAATTATCAGCAGCTTGTTGTCCTGCTATTGCGAACTGCCCTCCGCTGTTCATAAGGATTCCGGTCGCGCTGTTAACGAGACTACTTACGGCAGTTGGTAATACAGTTTGGGCATTTTGAATTGGCGTAATTAAATTTGACACTATAACATCACCAAGTCCGTTTACGCTAGATACGTTAGACGAAAAGCTTAATAATGATGATGCGAGCACTGATAATCCGGCACTAACAGTTCCGAATTGAACGTCATTCAACTGTTTCATGGAAGTAGATATTGATTCAATACTGCTAACAACATAACTTATATCTTGTATACCTTCAAAAGAACGCACTCCGTTTGCTAGCTTTGATAACTGTTCCTCTATGGTTTCTGGTACAGTCACGTCCTTCCATTTCTTAACGGACAATGCTAGATTACCAATAGGTTCTGTAACAGAATCGAGTGTCCATCCTCCAACAAATGCCGTACTAAACGATTTAATGCCTTTAGCTATACTTTGTAATCCTGATTCAAGATCTTTTGGAACTTCAACATCATTCCATTTCTTTATAGATTTTGCTAAATCTCCGATAGGATCAACTATAGCGTCAAGTGTCCATCCTCCTACAAATGCTGCACTGAATGATTTGATACCATCTGATATTTTCTTCAAATCAGAATCAATATTTTCTGGAACTGTCACGTCGTTCCATTTCTTTATAGAATCTGGAAGCTTTCCAAGAGGTCCAGTAATTGCGTCTATACTCAAGCCGCCGACAAACGCCCATGTAAACGCTTTAACTCCATTTGCTATCTGTGTTAATCCGTCCTCAAGACCTTCAGGTATAGTTACCCCAGACCATTTACGTATAGAATCAGCCATCATACCTATTGCAGGCGCTGATTCACTTAATGCAGGTGCACCCAATCCACCAAAGGTAAAGCTCATAATACCAGATGCTAACGAAGATAACTGATTTGACAATCCTTCAGGTATAGTCACATCTTTCCATTTCTTAACAGAGTCGGCGAGTACACCAAGTGGTTCTGCTACTGCTGCAATAGACAATGATCCGAGTATTGAGAACGTGTTAGCCAATCCGCCCAAGGCAAGTTCGCCTAAGGCAGCACCCATAGCAGCCAATCCGTTACTTATCTCGTCCCAACTCATGGAACCGAATTTCTGTAACGCTGTAGCCAAATCATCCAAGCTTTGAACTGCTACGAGAATAGTAGCGGCACCAAGTAGACCTGCTCCTCCACATAAGGTACCAATAAGTCCTGAAATTAGTCCGAGTTCACCAAGAGCTTCGCCCATTCCAGCTAAACCTTTTGCGGTTTCATCCCATGTCATTGATCCAAATTTCTTAAGAGCTTCGGCCAGATCGTCTAAGCTTTGAACTGCTACGAGAATGGTAGCGGCACCAAGTAGTCCAGATATGCCAGCTAATTTGCCAAGTAATCCAGATATAACGGATAGTTGGGTTAATGCTCCGCCAAGTCCAACGAGTCCTTGAGCAATGTTTTCCCAGCCCATTGTTCCTATTTTGTTAAGCGCATCAGCTATATCTCCGAGACTTTGAACTGCTACGAGAATAGTAGTGGCACCTAATAAACCTGAAAATCCTGTTAATTTACCAAGCATTCCTGATACTACTGCTATTTCACTTAGAGCAACGCCCATTCCCGTAAGACCTCTGGCTATACCATCCCACGATATCGAGCCTATTTTTTTCATAGCATCGGCTATGTCAGATAATCCTTGTACGGTCATTAGTATTGTGCCAGCTCCTATAATTCCTGAGAATCCAGCTAATTTTCCGACAAGACCGGATATAAGACCGATCTCACCCAGAGCTTCACCCATTCCAGCCAATCCTTTAGCGATGTCGTCCCATGACATAAATGCAAATTTCATAAAAGCATTAACCATAGCATCTAATCCTGATATAACTATAAGGATTGCACCAGCACCAAATATACTTGAGAAACCGGCTAATTTTCCGACGGCTGTCACTACGGTTGCTATTTCACCTAAGGCTACACCCATACCAGTAAGCCCTTTTTTAATAACGTCCCAACTCATGAAACCAAATGTCTTAAGAGTTTCTGCTATTGTATCAAGTCCTTGGGTTACTATTAATATTGCACCAGCACCAAATATACTTGAGAAGCCTGCAAGTTTACTGATAGCTGTAAGAGATACAGTTAATTCAGTCAACGCACCGCCCATACCTACAAGTCCTCTGGCTATACCATCCCAGTTCATATCACCGAATTTAGCTAATCCTGAAGCAAGCTTATCAAATGATTGAACTGCTATAAGCATACTTACGCTACTTAATATAGAAGCCCCACCGTTAGATTTTCCAAGTTGGTTTATAATACTTGTAAATATCTTAAGAGCAGCTCCCATACCTACAAGACCTCTGGCAATTTCAGACCATGATAATGTTGCAAACGTAGTCATCGCATTACCGAGCATTTCGCAACTCTTGGCTAGTGCTAATAAGGCAATACTGGTAGATGCTGATATTTTGACATCAGAAATGCTTTTGACTCCTACACATAGTGTGAATAAACCAGCACCAGTGCCTACTAATCCTTTGGCTATATCGTCCCATGACAGTCCTGACATTTTCACCATAGCATTAGCAAGTATATTGAGCGCCGCGGCCATAACGACCATAGAGCCAGCTGCTTTGATAATCCCTTTTGTATCATACTTGCTTAAAGTCTTATTCATAGATCTGAAAGATAAATTAAGCATTGCAAATAACGATGCGATTGAAGCGAGAGATTTACCAATATCTTCAACACTTAGATTGGATATCTTATCCATAGATCCAGCTAACAAACTTATTGCAAGCGCTATTTCCAACAACGCTGTGGCTTTAATACCAGTGGTAAATGATTCTAATGAGTCGTGTAGAGAATCAAGAGCACCTTTAAACGATTCGACTATCTGACCGAGTTTACTATTTTCAGTTTTGCCAAATAGACCCTCTATCTTGTCTTTAATCGTTTGGATTAAATCTATGATTTTCTTTATTGTAACAAAGATACCTCCGCTAATAAGTCCAGCAAATAAGTCGCCTAGAGTGAAGTTTTCTTTTACCCAGTCAACAAATTGTTTAACATATCCACTTATGGTAGATATAACGCTTGTTATAACATCTTTTATCTTCGTAAACACTGACGATATGTTTTTAAACTTATCTGAAATATAATCAAAGACGTTAGATACGCCATCTTTCATAGACGCTAACACATTTAGTAATCCGTCTATGTTGAATTTATTATTCACAGCTCCGAATACTGAGTCCAATAAATCTAACAAACCGTTAAGTGCAGCTGAAATAATACCAACTACTGTACCTAAACCGTTTGCTATATCATCCATTTTGAAACTATCGTTCAATCGTGATAATGCATCACCTATAGCTTCTCCTATGGATAATACATGTTCCGCTAAATTGCTTACTCCACTCGATGTGAGTAATTGAAAGAACGCTTTACCGATGCCGCCAATTACTTTAATACCGATAGATGCTATTGAAAAGAGTCCTTCAAACGTCTTCTCGAGTTTTGCTGCAATCGGATCAGACAACTTCATCTTAGCCGTTAAATCTCTAATCCCCTCTGTTATAGCGAGTAACTGTTTTGCTGTAGCCTGAGGAAATACATAGCTAAAAGCTTCCTTAATTGGAGTAATTATTGATAACAGAGCATTAAATGCGTTCCTGAAGGAATCTATCAATGCAGTTCTACCACCGAGATTAGCCCATTCTTTAACAATAGCATTTCGTGCATCAGATGACTTATTAATAGCATCGCTTAGAACATCACTTACTGAAGTCCACAATTCTTTAGCTTCTTCAAAATCACCGATTACTGTTCTCCATGTTTCAGTCCATCCTGACCCTAATGATTCTTTAAGCGTATCAATCAACTGTGAGAAAGTTTTTACTTTTGTAGCGGCAGCCCCTGCAGTCTTAGCCATATCAGCCATCTGTTTAGCTTGCTCTTCACTGTATCCTTGATCTAAAAACTTTTTAACAGCCGCTTCATATTCTTCTTGTGTGTCAGCTGCAGTTGCAAACTGATCAAGTGTTTGTGTGAGAACTTCTGTAGTCAACCACCCTGTCTGCAACGATTCTCTGAATGAACCTTTAGCATCAATAGCTGCTTGTGCTCCAGTCTTTAGATGTTCAGAAGTTCGTATTAATGCATCCTGAAATACCTGACCGCCCATACCGGCATTAACAACCGAGTTCCAGTCCATAAGTTTTACAGTACCGGCAGCTAATGCCTGTGATAATTGATACATCGCGGTCGATGCCTGCTGGGATGTTGAACCTGACACAGCAGCAAGGTTAGCAATACCCTGGATTGCCGATACTGAAGTGTCAAGTTTCACACCAGCTGCTGTAAAAGTACCGATATTACGAGTCATTTCTGTAAAGTTATAGTTGGTTTTATCGGCATAGCGATTCAGCTCGTCAAGAGCAGCGTTAACCATTTTGACGTTTGTACCCTCTTTTTGGGTATTCGCCAAGATAGTCTGTACTGCATTCATCTGGGTCTCATATTCGGCAAAACCGTCTTTTATTGGTTGTGTTGTAAGAGCAGAGGCCATTCGTTTACTAGCCATAACACAGCTATCGACTATATTATTAAGCTGATGCTGTATTGTACCTTGTAAATATGAAAAGCGAGCGTTTACAGTATTGATTCCATCTATCATACCATCGAATCTAACTCGATTTGCAGCACGTCCGATTTCTTCAAGACTTTTAGAAGAATTTTTAAAATTTAAACTCTTTTTTAGCTTGTCCAAAGTCGACATACTCGTAGCGACATTCTTTTCAAACTGGGCGTTATCAAACCGCATTTCAACAATACGTTCGTCAATTGTTCTACTCATATACTGGTAACCTCCTTCCAAGCCTCTTCTGCAAGCTGATCGAATATTGGTTGGATAGCAGGATTAATATAGTCGCGCCCTTCAACCCAACCTCCGGTACCAGTACCATGTCCGTACTGTAATATGAGTGCGATGTTAACACCTTTATTGATGTTTGAATTGTAAAATTCGATAGACGTGTAACTCCCAGCTCGCTTTATGGAATATGTCCACGAAGCTGCGGTTTTCCCAGTTTCTGTAGGTGTCGCCGACGCCAGGGCTGCTACCCCAGCTTTTCCGTACTTATCGAGTACACTAACTTTGGCAGCTTTCTTTACTTTTTCGAAATATCGATTCAACTTCGAAAAATCACCCTTTTGTCTAAAACTTATCATTTTGATTTACACCTTTATAAAAACAAAAAAGAGAAGGCTACAATTATCTCATAGTCCTCTCTTTTTAGATTATTTCAATCTGTACAGCATCAATTGCATGACCGTAGACACCAGCATATCCATTAGAACCTTCACCGTAGTCTGTTACCCATGCAAGCCAGCCGTCTTCTTTTGTATGAACACGGTACTTCACGTGTCTACCTTTTACACCATCGATACAGAACTGCAGACCATCGATCTCGCTCTTGCATGTACCTGCGAAAGTATCGCCACTGTTGTCTTTGTTGTAATCGGTACGCCATCCGAACCAATAACTGCCTTTCTTATGTGCACGATACTTAAGGTATCCTACAGTAGCGGCATTACCTTTAGTTTTTGCTCTGAAACCAAGCATAGGATGACCAAGAGCCCCTGAGTATCCGTTAGCATTGTTTGTGTTATAGTTTGTTACTTCTGAAAGCCAGCCAATACCGCTAGCGAACACCTGATGAACCACGTGGATCTTTGTTGTTGATTGTGCTGGTATTGTTGGAACTGGAGTTGGTTTAACAGATGGTGTAGAGCTTGAATGTTTTACGGTCGTATCAGTGATTCCGGCAACAATAGCTTCGGCACATTTATCAGCATCCCAGTGGTTGTAATCATCTTTATCGTCGACGAAACAACACTCGACAAGAAGTGCTGGCGCTTTGGTGTTGTTAAGGATGTATAATTCGTGAGTATATTTTGATCCACGGTTTGTAATACCAAGCGCTGTGGAGATGCTATCGCAGATTCTGTCTGAGATTGCTGCTGTTTTGTCATTGTAATTCCATACTTCTACTCCGCCTGTCTTTTCATCACCTGAAGGGTCGTTACGCCCGGAGTTAAGATGGATAGAAATGTCAAGATCAACATTATGGACGTTACATTTATTTTTAATGTTGTTAAGATTCTGCCCCTGAGTTCTTCCAATATCATCTGTACAGTCATAAACAGTATGACCAGCGGCTCTAAGTAACTCGATAACTTTATTTTTAACTTTACGGTCTTCATTTACCTCATCGAGGAATCCTGATGCTCCTCTACACTGAAGTGAATGCCCGCCGTGTACGTTGTATATAGACATATAGCATGTCTCCTTTCTTTATCCTTTTGAATTGAATCGTTTTCGATTAGCAGCATTTATGGCCTTGTGATCGCGAATAATATCAGATGTACTTCGTTTATTACCTGGCGTTCTATAGCTTGTACAAACATGAATTAGCGTCAATAAACGGTTCAGATGCCATTTCTCGAATTCAACTGGTATGCCAAGTTCAATCATTTGGTAATAAATCTCTTCGTTCGTAATTTTTTTGTTTCTACTGCCTTTGTTCTTATCTGAAAAAGTAGTAGCGGTCATTGGTTTGTCTATGTACTCATTAACGACTCTGATATGTTCGTTTGTGATACATCGATATACATTGGGGTTAACGTTAGGCGTTATTGTCATACATTTGATGTAATCAATGGTTTGTGCCTTTGTTTTATACCGTGTATTAATAAATGGTATTTCCCAATTTGATTCCCATTTTGAAATTGAGATAAGTGAATGCTCTAAAGTTAATACCGTTCTATCGATGTTTATAAACTCGCCTGTTCTATCGTCGAACAGCTCTGTTTCTGGAATTATTAGCTTAAGCATTGACTCACCTATTCGGTTTAGACAGCAGCAATCATTGTTTCTTTAGACTCATCGAAATTTTTTGGCATAATACCATTAACAAATGCTGATGCTGCTTCAGCATTCGTAGCTAATTCCATGAAAAGCTCTGAGTATGCTTCGGTCTGTGAGAATGCTTCTCTATTCTCTTCTGTTTTGATGAAACGTCTACCATCCGGACTCTTTTCACCGTAAGCTGCAAGAACAAGGTCTTTGAAAATTTTCACAAGTTTTGGTCCGTCCTGTGTAGTAACGATCTTCTGAATCATTTCAGCAAGTCCACCTGTTGTGCTAAGTTCCATCTCAGTAACTTCAGCCTTGGACAGGTTAAAATAAAAGTCTTCGGTTCTCTCGTTATCGTTGTAGTCTGTGTAAGTGATAGTTTTCTTTAACATGTGTGTACTCCTTTCATATAAACAAAGACCCCACCTGTGACAGTGGAGCCTCTCGTAGATTTCCATTTTGAATTTTATGTTTTTATTATGCTGCTGCGTCTTTCATGAGTGTGATTACTTCTGCTGGGAGTGGAAGTTTCGATTCAGCCTGTTCTGTTCCATACAGCATATCCTCAAGTTTCTTAAGTTTAGCTTTGTCGGCCTTTGTAGAATCAATAGTTACTGTAGCAGTTGGCTTAGCGTCAGCTACTTCCACTGGTGTTGTAGATACTGACCATGACATTGTGCCGGCTTCTGGGCTATCGTTTACTGTTGAATGGTTATTCTCGGACGGAGCTGCAAGACATCCGTATACGAGGTGTAACTTGTAGCCATGATCGTTTCCATCTACATCGTTACCAAGCAGAGTTCTGTACGCAAGGCCGAACACTTTACGTTTCTGCTGTCCAATCACTACTCCTGGTGCGATTTCTTTAGATCCGTCACACTCCTCGAATTCGTCCGGGTATGTGAAAGCTTCGATTGTTGCTGCGAAATCCTCATTTGAAATCAGGTTAAGGTATTTACCGTTATTTGCATACAGAGCTGTTGGTTCTGCTCCTGATGGACTCTCATTCACAGCTGAGATACCATTCCAGGCTACGCCAGTCCCATACTGTCCTGTGGATTCCATAGGGAAAAGCACTACTTTATCAACACCAGTTTCATAGAGTCTTTCTCCAATCTGGTCCCATTTAAGTTTAGACATATATGTTATCCTCCTATTATTAGAAATATAAAGTGAATGTATCATGATAGAGATTGTCTGCCTTGTATGTTCTATCTTGTGAACATAGTGGTAGGCGCAGTAATTTATCCACTACTTGGTGATTCGGTCTGTTATGTATAACAGTGATGTCATAACGATTGGTTAATTGATAAACTTCATTAGAAGCATGTTTAACGTTCGGTATATTCTTGCTATACACAATCGCCGGGTACTTCATCAATCTGTCTTCCGGTCGGTTGTAATATACTTCTTTAGAACCAAGTAGTTCTTCTAATTTACTCTGAAGTTCCAGCCGTGTTCCCATGGTATACACCTCCAACCGTAAGTATTAATCTTGGGTACTCTACTTTTACGTCTGTGACTTTCCATAAAGTACCCATGAATTCCAGATATAGAACCGATGAATAGTGGTATAAAAGATAAGGGTCAGCGAGAATACTAATCTGATTTGAAAGATTAATATCATCGCCAACCCTCTCTGTAGAAACATATCGTTTCCAATTTGCGGATAGTACGTCTCCTTGATACAGATGTTCTACGATAGCATCTTCGTAGTAACCAGGTTCAATCTCTTCATCATGTTCTGCAAATCCAATTTTTCCGCACCATTTTGACATACTATTTCCTCCATTTTGATTTGATTAGATTAAGCTGCGATATCTGTTGTAGCCTGCACGAACTCAATAGCTACTGCTCCGTATGGTTTGCACATAGCTCCTGAACAACGTGTCTCAATCAGGTACTTCTGTTTGTTGAAGTCGATATCGAAGTCATCAAACATGGTTACATCTCCGCCTCGATCTGTTCCGACGTTGTAGTCTGTAAGGTTCACATACAGACCGGCAAGGAAATGTGTGTTAGCACCTTTAATTCTTGACAGTCCTTCCATAACCGGTACAGGAACGATCTTGTTTACGCGAAGTCTCGTAGCGAGTTTCTCTACTGTGTCATAGATAACTCGTCCGTTCTTGTCTTCGAGAAGCAGGCAATCTGTAAGCATATCTTCAGACATGTACATAGTCGGATTTCCTGATCCTTTGTACGCTTTTCTTGACTTGATACATGCTTTGATGAATGCCTGGGCTTTCTCTTCAGCTGTTGTAGCCTTTGTAATAGCAATCTCAGATTTAACTGTATAAACGTCATCATCTGTCCATACTGGTCTGATATTCTGCTCGTTGATCTTGTCTTCTGCAGATGTGCTGCGTCCGTCACCGAACAGGAATGCACGTGCAAGCTCCTCATCCAGCATCATATGCATCTCCTGCTTCAGCCATGGAATCATGTCAAAGTCTGTGATGTCCAGCATATCGTCTCTATCCAGTGACTGTTTCTTATAAACTGTTACTGGAGTAGTAACACGTTTCAGCATTTTGAATACTTCATCTTTCTTCTGTTTTCCTTTGATATATCCCTTTGCTCTAGCTTCATCTTCTGTGATGTCAGCGAAGATAGATTTCACACGGCTGAAAGGTGTTTTATGTACTGCCGCCATAACTCCAGCTACCCAACCGTTATCTTTCTGAATAAATCCTGGTGTCTTATCAATTGTCTGTGCATCCGGGAACAGAGTGTCAATGTCTGTAATACCATGCTCAAGGAAGGCGTCTTTAAGGCTTCCGCGTCTTCTGGCTTCTCCAATAATCTCCTGGAATTCAGAGTGTGTGAGGATTTCCTGATCCTGTGTGTTTGTCTCCTTATCAAATACGTTACGTTTCATAAAGTCTGTCTCTCCTTCTTCTGAGTGTTCTACGTCGTCAGTATCTACGCCAGCATCTTCCATAGCCTGTCCAATCATGGCGTATACTACTGTTTTCTGTTTTTCTGTTAATGTATTAAATACATCAGCTACTGTTTCATCTGAATCAGAACTGTCGTCTTCTGAAGCAGCGTGTTTTACTTCTGTCTTGCCTTCGTCGTCATCGTTGACACCGGCTTCTTCCAAAGCCTGTTCGATCATTGCATAAACTACTGTTTTCTGCTCTTCTGTTAATGTGTTAAATACATCAGCTACTGTTTTTTTGCCATCGCTTTTAGCAGCTGGCTTCTGTTCTTTATTATCAGTTCCCACTTCTGTTTCTCCTTTCTTTCCTTCATCTGAATGTGTAAGTTCGTCGTCGAAATCAATGTATTCTCCGCAACGGATAATTGCCTCTTCTTCAGATCCATCGCCATGAGCCATTACTGAATCAATAACAGCGCCTGGATTTGCTCCAGCGAGGACTAAACTGACCTCACGAATAACTCCGTGAATAACATCTCCGCCCATCTGTTTGAGTTTGTTAGCCCAAATAGACAGTCGATCGATGTCTTTATGCTGAACAAGGGTTTTAGCATTCTGTCCGGCTTCAGTGTTATTGAATGAAATATAGGCATATACTCCGTCGTCACGGTTCTCTAATACAGCATGTCCAAGTACTGCATTCGGATCGTTATGTTCATGATTCCAAACGACTGGAACAGTTTTTCCGTTACATTCTTCAAAGGCATTCTTACGAATAGTTCGTCCATCTGAGCAAAGCATGTTTGCTTTTGTCGCCCATCCAGAGCAGTCATAAGTTTTAGCCATTTTGATTTTTACCTCCAAAGTCTATCTGTATAATTGGTTTAAAAGTTACAATGTATCTCTATCTCAAACTCAGATGACACTTTATCAAAGTCTCGCAATATGGAATTGTCTCTTAATGTTTAAAATTGAAAAAGCTCATTAGAATTAATGAGATTAGATTTGTGTTTAATTATCCGAGTAGATCAGATATATGCATGGCTCCTAAAGACTGGCTATAATTTTCGCCAACAATCTCTTTGCTACCATTGTCTTCTATAGTTCTTTTACCGGTTCCCTGTAATGCAGAGTCTGGCTGATTCAAGTTACTGTTAATAAGCTTGTCAGCTTTCGGATCGTCGGATGGCTTCATACCGATTAGCTGACGAATCTCATTACTTGTTAGAATCTCATTACGAGTAAGCTTATCTGCGATTTCAGCAATATCGTTAACTGGCACCAGACGGAACGGATCTCTGAAGAACATAATAGTCTGTAGCTGAGTCCGTGCTGTTTTGGTCAAGAATTTACGTTTCATCTCGTCCACTATTGCTGATAAGATAGGCTCGATCGTACGGTTATTGTAGTTAAGCATTGTCTTTTCGTCAGCGGTACCATTCATTACTTCCTGTGTGATACCAAGTTGGCTGTATAAGAGATTGGTAAGATATTCAATCTGTTTCATGAGGTTATTCTCGACAGGTCGGTTTAACTGAACAATCTTCTCTGTACCGTCTATATAAGCAATACCATATGGTCCTTTCAATTGTTCTTCAATACTTTCCATTCTCTTCTTAGCTTCGTTACGTCTAGCCTCAGAACGAATCTGGTATGGTAACTGAATAACCATGTCAAGTTTTCCAGATCCGGTGGATTCATCAACAGCATCGAGTAACACCAATTTACGCATAAGTCGTTTCATGGTAGAATTCTGCTCGTTGATTACGGCATACAGCGGACTCTCTACAATACCTACTGTTTTCTTGGGTAGAACAACTTCTTCTTGGTGACCAGTTTTTTCATTATAAAGTCGAACTTTAACATGTTCTGGATACCATTCAAGAATCTTACCGGTTCTCAACGTTAAAATATCGTATGAGCTTGTCTGTGTTGGATTAAATGTAGTATCTACTGGAACCATGGCTACTGTACCTTCATCGAGCATACTCATGACTGTATCCTGCATAAACGCTCGTCCAGTCTGGTCAATATTTGCTTCAAGATTGAGACAGTTATTTATGCCTGAATCTATATCTTTTATAAATCTACCATTTACATCAACTTTACAATGCTTGATATTTACTGACGATACATCTACCGCAATTCTATTAAATATAGAAGTAATTATCGATCGTTCATTACCTCTCGATAGTTGTACGCGATCAGGTCGATATGATGCAGAAGTACCTATATTTAAATAAGTAGGTTCTCTGTTCCTGAATACGTCCCAGCTATGCCGGAGTGTATCAAATATTCCCATTTTGATTTTTACCTCCTTTACTCAAAGGCATCTTTATTTTGTTTCCAAGCTATAAACGCATCCATGAGTGCTGCGACACAGTCAATCTTGTGTTCTCGTTTACGCTTGAATAGTTTACGGTTACCATTACTGTCTTCGAGAGTGATGCAATTACCCATAGCGAAAGTCATGATGCTTTCATCAAATATAAGCATTCTCTCTTCAGACAGTTTCTTAAGTTCACCTAAAGGAATTGACTCGGTTTTTGCACCCTGTGGTACTTTTTCGATTCCATACGGTCCATTTTCTTGCTCGTATCTTGTTACGAATTCTTTAGCTCCATAAGGGTCATATCCAAAGCAACGAACATCATAATCGCAATCGATCATATGCTGATCAAGATCTTCATAAACTTGCATCATATCAAGGACAGTACCTTCCAAAATAACGAGACTGCCCTCTTTCATGAATTCCTCATATTTAGTTCGCATAGCTGCTGGTAATTTCTTTAGAGTTAAAGAAGATATATAATTACGAGACTTGATTCCGAATGTACCATCTGGTAACGGAAATAAGAATGTAAAACTACAGAAGTCATCGCCCTGTGATAAATCGGCTCCTAATGCACAAGGCATTTGCCAGAAGTCCCTTCGTCGGTGCGGTAAGGTCTCCTCATATGTAAAGTAATATGTATAGCCTTCCAATGGGATTCCGAATCTCTTTGCTAGAATATCGTTTCTAACAGCTGGATTCTGTTCTGCTCTTTCGACATCCTGTTGGTATGTTTCATAAGTTACTGTCAGACCAAGGTTGGGATTTGCTTTAACCCACATCTCTGGTCTAGCAACTTCATCGATAGAATCTAGCTTGTACCACCATATTGACACATGTGGATTACGATACTCGTTCTTAAGTATCTTTGCTAATTCCATTTTGACTGTATCGCCACTACCGTTTCGGACTGTTCCTTCCGAACTAATAGCTACGATAAGGTAATCGTCGTTCTTGGAAGCTCCCTGTTCAAGAGCACCGATTACATCTTCTCGCACATCACCGGATAGCCATTCATCGACAGTGTTAATACGACTGTTTAGACCCTGAAGTTTGTCAATACTCATTGGTCTGATTTCGAGTAACGAACCGGTTAGAAAGTTTTCAATACCTTTCTTGGTACTCGCAAGTTTCTGACGGTTTGCTCTCGATCCGGTAGTATTCTGCAGTGACCCCTCGGTCAAGAACTTAAAGAGTGGTCCTCTTGCTCTTGTGATAGCAGTTCGAATCGGTGATAATACCTCTTCAGACTGTTTCATTGTAGGTGCTGTGGTAATCTGATGTGTAGTTGATGTATCTACATTTAAGAAGTAACTCTGAATACAAGCAGCATACATCGACTTCGCAGCACCTCTGGCTACGATTAGATACTGCTTGTTAATGAGTCTTTTCTTGATTGTCTTCTGTACGTATCGTCCGAGTTCTGGGTCATATACGCTTCGTTCTTTGTAGTAGTACCAACCGAAAATCTCTTCTGCCCAAAGTTTAAATGAATCAAGTAGATGCAGATCTTCACCATCAGTGAGTGTCATTTCGTTCTCACAATAATGAATAAAGCCCTCGACAGCTCTGTTGTCATACCAGAACGCGGGACTTTCTATCAAATCATCTATTCTATGCATTTCCATCTCTACTTCTTCGCAGATTGGAATTTCGCCTCTCATTACGGCGTCTCGAAACTTTCCATAATATATAGGAGTCGCTGTATTACTTAACGCCATAATTTATTCACCTACTTTTAATGTTATAAATTTTCATTGATCCAACCATTTTCAATCTGCCTTACTATTTTCTTAGCTTTTCTATAGCTAACTTTAGAAGTATCTATGTTATCTAATCTTTTACGTAAGATGCTGGAATTATTAGCAAATTTTTTAGAACTTTCAATATTGCTCTGGAGTTCTTTCATGTAGTCGTTATATGTTTTCTCTTGATCTTTCTTGCTAAGCGAGTCTAGATGATGGTTTTTAGCCCACTTAGAGTAACCTTCCTTTTTGATCCAGCGTAATTCGTCACTGTATCCCTTTACTTCTTGATTATATCTAGATTCACTATGTTTCTGTTTTGTATAGTCAACTAGATTTTGATACTTTTTCTGGTGCCTAACCCCCCATTTCATACCCTTAACTCCGTGGTGGTATAGTTCATCGGTATCAGAAACTCTTGTTATAATATAGTTATTCATGTTTAATCTCCTTTCGATTCTTGAGTTGTTTTACTATGTCTACTGTGTTAAACTAATATTGATTGAGGAGGTATCTTAATATGAACGAAATTACTTCAAATATTGTTAATTTTCCAGAATTATCGAAAAACGCACAGTTTGAAATTACGCCTTGCGATTTAACATCCATTACACCTGGGAAATATACGAGTTTCCAAACGTCTAAGCTTGAAAAATCGCAAATGGGTCTGTTACAGTCTCAACTAATTAATGCAGTTGATACGGCAGTTCTTGCTAATGCATACATTATTAAATTCCCCGAAGGGCTTCCACATACTTTGATGCATTTAAGTCAAGGTGGTGTATCTAGTACAATAGTAAATACAAGCGGACATATAGCAGGAACAGCTTCACTATTCGATGTGCAATCTCTAGCCACAGCTAGCGCTTGTTTTTCATTGATGTCCTTTGCCACGGGTCAGTATTACTTACAAAATATTCATAACGATTTGAACATGATTAATCTTAAAATCGATCAAATACTTGGTTTTCTTTATGGAGAAAAGAGTGCTGAACTACTTGCTGAGATATCTTTTGTAAATGATGCTTACATGAATTACAGCAGTATTATGAAGCACGACAATCAGAAATTATCGATATTGTCAGGCTTACAAAATTCGAAGAAGATCGCTATGAAAGATATCGAGTTCTACATAAACGATTTATCTAAGACTGTGCAAAGTGACACTAAGAACTATACTGTATTCGAAAAGGTTGTTTCTGATTCTATGAAAATCAAGGATAGTCTGACAATGGCTACACAGTTGCTCACAATGGCAAACGTTCTTGAAGTATATTACTCTGAGAATTACGATCAAGCATATATAGATAACGTTAAGCGGTCCATTACTGGATACATAGATAAATGCGATAATCGTATACTTGCTGAATTTAGTCGTCTGACTGGTAGAAACAGCGAATATACTAATATCTTTGGAAAGAAGTTAGATACTTCTAAATTAGGAGCGGTGTTAGATGAAGTCGTCAACTCCTACTCTACAACGAAAGATAGTGACCATCGTAGTAGCCTTATCAATGCGTTAGATTCTATAAATACCCCAGTTGAATATTTAATCACAGCAGATGGTGAAATCGCATACAGGACTGTTAACGATTAACTCAAATAATCAGCAGTTCTACGACGTACATATGCGCTACATTCCGAAACAGTTTTATTACCCATCTTGCCCAATACTCCGATCGTACTTGCTATACTTTCTTTAGCAATGCGTTCGGAGTTATATTTTCTATACATTTTGTCTACAACCTTAGGATTCGTTTGAGATACAGATTGTAGTTTAATCGAATCGGTATCGAAAACTATCATCGGTCGTTTTGCATGGTAGCTAGAGTATTCTTTATCATTATAGTCAAGTAGCGCATTATAACCCTTCTTTTTCAACTCTGAATAGAATCGACCTTGTGCGGCTATTTCCTGTGCATTATGATTAGTTAACGATAAATTCAAAGCTTTATATACCGCTATTTTCTCGCCTTTTGTCATAACGCTTGGGTCCTTCTTCAATGCGTTTTCAGCTTGTTTGAATAATATCTGTTGTGCTGGACGTTTCATTTTTGATTTTGAATCTGCTATAGATGCCATAACGTTAGACTTGAAATCTTTTTCTTTCAATAGATTAGCTGTAATATGTCCGGCATTCTCGTCAGATGGTACTTTAAGTTTTTTGGTCGATGAAATCTTTAACTGGTAAACTTTCATGTTATCGCTAACAGATCTTAGTTCTTTGGCATTTGCTAAATCGGATTCGCTGCCTGAAACATGTGCCTGTTTCTCAGCTTGCTTAGCTGCAGCGTTTGCTCTATTGGTTAGGTTCTTACCGAATAAACCCATATACTTATCTGAATCTTGTTTTTTATATGTAGCATAGAAAGCGAAATTCTCGAATTCTTTGCTTGTTTGTATTCGTGAGAATGCAGTACCTTTTTTCAGATAAGTGTCTGCATATTGTTTGCCAGTTATCTGTGTACGTGCCATATTAGTAAAGTCTTTTACTTTCATTCTTGATAACGCAGCGGTTCTGACAAATTGTCCAGATGACTTGTTTACATAGTATCGCTGAATGCCAGCCGGAGTTCGTGTCCCGTCAGCGAACTGGTATTTTCGAACTCCCCATCTCATACCCTTAACTCCGTGGTGGTATAACTCGCTCACGTTAATCACCCCTTTAGTTCTTTAATAGCCAATGCGATACCCAATGCAGAGCTGGTAACGGCTAGTACGTTTCCGGCTGTTTCCAGAGTTCTACTCGCATATTCTCTACCTTTTGATTCTTTTTGCGGATTAAACATATCGTTATACTGTCGTTCTAAGATTTCTCTATTAATCTGGCTACGCATTTCCTGATCAGTCATATTAGATAAATCCATTTTCGGAACTTTTCGATTCCTATTGGATGTATCGACAGTACGTTTTAAATCGTTAGATAGATTCCGGCTAGAATCTACCAGTCTTTTGCTTCGCTCAGCATCTTCTTTTGCATATCGATTTGCATCAAACTCCAAGTCACTTCGACCATTTTTCTTTGACTGCTTATAGTATTTACCACTAGACTCATCATATTTGTTGAATTCTTTCTCTCTAGCGTCTCGAGCGTAACGTTTCTTTCCAATATCAGTCATGCTTCCATCTTTATTCTGGAATCTACGTACTCCCCATTTCATACCCTTAACTCCGTGGTGGTATAGTTCATCGGTATCAGAAACTCTTGTTACTACATGATCGTTCATTTCTATTCACCTTCTTTCTTGAAATCATTTTGATTGTGATTCTGCTTCAAAGTTCAATCGCCATTCGAGTTCATTGACCGCTTCATTGATAGCGTTCATATGTGTTGAACTTGCTGGTGGATCAAACAGAAGACGAACTTTAAGACAGATGTAACTCTTTACAGATTCAAAGTTCTTAAATCCATCCGGTAAGTATTCGCCCCAAGTTTCACTTCCAGTACTTAAACAAAAGCCGCTAGATGGTCCTACTCCGAGCTGGGTAAGAATTGTGAATACTGTGTTGATGTGAATCGTTAGTATCTCATCAAATGCCGTATACTCAGGCATAAGACCAATTCCAACTTTTACATCATCGAGAATTTTGTTCTCCATAACTGCTCCTCCTTTCTGCCCACTTATCGTTTCCATGGGCAAGTGTCGTTCTTAGTCCTTACTAGAGGTTCAGTCATGAGTAAACTCTCATCACCGTAATGTATTGCATTGTGCGTATTGTGAATTGTAGAGATGACATTCTCTGGATCAAGTATCATAGGATTTCTCTGTTCAATGTCTTTCAGAGTAATTGGATTAATATGATGAATGATAATCTGTCCTGTAATTTCATAACCGTCACAGCCTAGGTCGCAACCGTTATCACGAATAATTATGTCTCGCCTGAATCGTCGCCATTCACTTGAATGATACAGTGTCTGGTTTAAGTACCGATCATAACCAAATGTGTCTTCACCGACTTGTCCAGTCAGTTTCAAATATCGATAGCGTTGAATGAATGTTGGAAGCTGGATAAGTTTTGAGTAAGTTTTAATCTTCGTACTCATAGTCTTCTGCATCACCCTGTCCTCCGTAAACGCGAAGCATTTTGATCGCATCTTCATACAGCTGTTTAATTTCTTCGCCAGATTGGTATGCTTTTGCCTTTGCTTCGAGAACTGTGTTTTCTTTCTTCAACTTCTCTTTTTCTAGTTCTGCTTTGGTCGTGCCGAGTTTCAGGAAATGAGTTATTACCTGAGAGGATGCAGTACCATTTAAGAACTGCTCTTCTGCTGCATCGTATGCCATAGCTATCAACTGCTGCTCTCTAGCCTCCGGAGTTAATGCCGGTGGACTTTTTCTAGTGGGTTTTGTTGACTTTGTTGTAGCTTTCGCCATTGTTACTGTCACCTCTCTTTTAGTTGTATAGTGGTAAACTGTTAGATTTGTTTAGTTTTGGTATACTTTTACAACATTTAATAGAGTCAATGAGTGGGGAATGAATCCTTATAAGAAAGGAAGTAACAAAAAAAGTATAAGGAGGTACATGTTGAGATGATGGCATAGTAGCAGGGTGGCAAACCATTTCACGCGCGACTCTTCTCTCATTGACTCTATTAAATGTTGTAATAAAAATAAGACTGACTACTCGTTCCGTTAGTTGGGATTGAGTAGTCAGTCTTAGTGTTTTGTTGTTTTCTATTGTACTGCTATTCCTCATAAATGATATCGAGACCATAAGCAACAGCAGCTTCGTGTTCGATCTTACATCCTCTTGCATTCTCCCAGCCTTTGCAGAAGTACGCTGCATGACACAAAGACATATTTTCGAGAGACTTCGCGAGGAAACATAACGGAATCTGTACTACTCCACGTTCTTTCATAGATTCATTGCTGTACCATTCATCTGTAAAAAGAGTATTCACAACCTCATACCCTTTTTTCTTCAAGAACTTAATTGCTTTCTCTCTTGTTGCTACAATTTCTTCATCAGTCTTCCCAGCCATTGGCTGACTTAACATTACTTTCTTCATATACTTACCACCTTTTCGCATAATATTGGTTACAATTTACTAGCACCCATTAAAGGGCTGTAGTATGGTTTCAAATATCAATCTCCGAAAATCCCGCCGGAGAAAATATAAAGACCGGCGCGATGCAGGGAGGGGGTGTAATTTTGAAGATACCCCCTACCCCCTAAAATGATATTCCATAGTATCTGTATAATTATATTTCACTATATTTTCACTATTTTTCATCATTTTTACCGGCTTTTATCCATTTCATAAATGTAGCTGCATTTTGTTTATTATTCGTTTCCGTTTCTTCACATCAACACTTTACTTACAAAAGAAAGGCTTGAACATTGCGATTATTATTGACAGTTGAATTGAGTCAAACTAAAACTTTTGAATCAAACAGCAACTTCAACGCTTCGCTTAACTTTCTTGAAGATACTCAAAGGATTTACAGTAAGGATTTCATCGATTGCTCTTTCCAGTTCAACTACTTTCTCTTTCTCAGTCATTCCATCAAAGTAATGAGAAACTCGATCTACATAACCACAACAATTGTAACCTTTTTCCATGTCGTAATCATACCAATTGTCGAAGTCATCAATTGGATCGAAAGGATTGTCAACGGTTGTCAAAGCAATGTAAGTTTCTGTAATAGTTTCTTGTGGCATCTTAGATCACTTCCTTTCCTTTAAGATACTTACTGATTGTTGATGTAGAGAAGCCAGTCTTCTTCGCTATCTCTTCAAGTGTATAGTTTGATGCTGCTAATGCTTTGAATCTGGCAGCCTGTGCTTTACTTGGTGATGTTGTAGTTTTAGGCATAGCTCTCTGTCTTAACTTGTCTATGTCCGTATTATTAAGAATCTGGTCAAGTTTACTAGCACTAATAGCACCAGCCTGTATAGCTTCCCATTCCTTATCTGTAATCTCTATGTTACGCTGTGATCGCTTAGCAGAACCTACTTCATTACGATATTTGGATATGGATTTCTGTCTGAGCTTGCGAAGATCTTCTTTACTCATGTTAGGATCGTTCTTCTGCTTCTCTTGAATCTCAGTATTAGCTCTACGCATAGCCTCTCGCTCTTTAGGCTGGTTCTTCTTAGCCTCCTTGAGTTTAGCGTCCAGTGAGGTTACCTCGGTCTGGTATTGCTTACGCATAGCCTGGTTATATGGTATATCCTTAGTATTAACCATTTCCATTCTGGCTTTATTACCGAGGGCCTTCATATCATTAGCATACTCAGCATATACCAGCTCCATTTGATGCTTCTTAGGTGATACAAGAGACATTGCATCGTTTGTTTCAGCCATCTTTGTGCTGACCTGATTACGCTGTTTAACATGGTACTGTATTTTACCTGTACTATCAGTAAAGGTTACTTCCCCAGTCTCTTTGTTAATATGCTGTACCGGGTAGTACTTCTTAGCAGCTACCTTATCCTTAGGATCATAAGAAATAATCGTACCGTCTACTGTACGTATATCTACCATACCAGTCTTCTTATTCTTTCCCTTGTCTGCATAGTACAATTTCTTAGGGTCCATAGTCTTCCATACTTTAGCGCCATCTGGCAGATCTGGATTATATTCTTTTGTACCAGGAGCATTGATCTTATAACCACCCTGCCTCTTAGGTACTTGATACTGCCCTTTAGCACTGGAGAGTAATGTAGATGCGCCGCCAATTTTAATACTTCCATCTGGCTGGATACTCTGCTGGAATTCAGCTTTAAGAGCAGAGATGTTATTCTCTTTCTCACTAGCTTTATAATCAAGATGATGTTTCTGTGCGTCGATAACAACCATACTATGCCGTACAGCTCTGGCTATTTTCTCTTCACTGGCTCCACCGAGTGTCATATCTGTAATGAGGTTGGAAATAACGCCCATCTGTTTCTGAGTATCTTTCATAATTGGATACTCATGACCGTTACGTGTGTAATGTTCTACGCCGTTAGAATCGACTGTTTTAGTTCCACCATATTCAACTTTAGGATCAAATCCCTCAAGTCCTTTCAATGGACGTTTGTTTTTGATTTTTATTTTACCGCCTGCATCATTCGTAGGAATACACATAACTGTATCTCCGTCAAAGTCTGCTCCCGATAACTGGTCTGCGATTTTATGATTGATACCTACAGCATCGATGCTTTCTCCTGAAATAATCTTCTGACCAAGCTTATTCTTGTTGTTTACAGTAAGAATAGGAACCTCAAAGATACCTCCATGCGGGTAACGAATTAATGCTAGCTGTGTTCCTGTAGCATAGTTAGGTGCATAGATTTCGTTGTCTTTCAAACTGTTAATAGGAATGATAACATGGTATCTCTGTCCAGGAAGTGCCGCTGCTTTCAAATGTACTGCTGCTGAATCGCATCCGTCTGCAAACTTTTCAAGTAAGTGTTTCTTGATAGTCGGATTCTGAAGACTACAGATTTCGTCAAACTCAGCAAGCTTGTCGGCTTTAGCAAGTCCTAACTGTTTCTTCGCCAGTGGTACTGCCTGCTTAGAAAGGAACTGTGATGGTAGAGCATTTGCCCATTCAGTCCAGTCACCCTCATCAGCTCTCTTATTAATGAGTCCGAGTTTCTGTTTACCAGTCTTCTTATCGGTATACCAATACTGTCCACCCTGATCGGCATCTTTAATTAACGAACCAAACGGATTATCAGGATCATCTTTGATCTTTTTAAGTACATCATTTTGCGGAGTTCCGCGTTTCTTATTAGTATTGAATACAACGTCTACTCCGTCAGGCATATTATCAGAATATACTGCCATACCTTTAAGGTAGTGAGTACCATCAACCATGATACGAACCTGTGAATATTTGGAATCACCTAATGATAAGTCCTGAACTCCTCTACGAAGTTCGATGATACCATCTTTCTCAATACCTTTAGTTCCATCACTGTCAGTATCCTCTGCATATCTGATCTGAAGTCTCTTAGAATCAAGACTTTCCGGATATGTGAACTTTCTGTGATATGTGTCACCGCCATCATTGGACTGGTAATCTGTAATAGTCTTTACTTTACTGTAGTCGTAAATGTCTGAATTCTTTGTACCTGGAAGACACAATACTTTCTGGTTTGTCTGTTGATTTGCATTTGTTGGCTGAGGAATACCACCACCATAAATGGGACAGTTTTCAGCTTTCTGTAAATAATCAAGAGCAGTGTCTAGTCTGGTTCTTGTAATACCAAGATCCTGTTCTACACCGGCACCAACGTCAATCATACCTTTCTCTTTAAGCTGATCTCTAAGAAAGTTAACGGTCTCCATAGTCTGATTCATGTTATCTTCTCTTGATGGTTCTAATAGCGATCTTACGGTCGATTCGGAAATACCCATTTTTCGACCGATTTCGGTAGCGCCAAGTCCGTCAGCTTTTAAACTTTTAGCTGTCTGAACCTGATCCAGACGTACTTCATATTTTGCCCAACTTACCTGTCTGCGGTATTCGGTAGACGTTATCCCCATGGATTTATAGATAGCTTTCTCGCCTGTGAACTTCTCTCCTGTTTCTGGGTCAGTCCAAGTAAATCCATCTTTTTTCATTTCTTTAACACGACCGAGAAAATCACATCCACGTTGGTATGGGTCTTTGCCACTTCCATACGGATATCTACCACTTCTTCTCGGCATACCATAATGCATCGCATCGTCTTCGCTTTCAGCAATACCAAAACATTCAGCAATCTCTTCCGCTACTTTATTGGTGTCAGAATGTCTTATTGGTTCAGAATTATCAATGGTATCAGACAATCCGTAGTGCGACATTATTTCTTCAGCTATTGGGTTCATGATTACATACCCTCCTCATGAATTCTCTCTAAAGTTCTTGAATGCTGAATGATACAATCCATTACTGGTAAAATATCTTCAGCTGTTGGTTCGTGGTGAACAATCTCATCGTTCTGATAGATACATAATTCAATATCAATGTCTCCTGGTTTTACTTTATATTCCAGACAGAAAAGAGCAGCATATACCAAAAGTTGTTCCATTTTTGCGGGTGCTGTGCCGGTTTTTAAATCGTGTATTCTCAAGAAATTATTTCTAAAAGAAATAGCATCGGCTGTTCCATAACAATATGGTGAATAATATAAAATCTGTTCAGGAGTAAGTTTGAACCCTACACCGTCATTTACATAGTTTCTAAAGTTGCAATAGATACGTTCCATGTCGATTACATTTCTTGGGATGCCATCGCTCAGTAAATGAGATAATACTGTAAGGTCGTCATTTTTCTTAAGCTTTAGCCCATTTCCGATAAGTGTTTCAGCAAGCTCATGTAATGATGTCCCCATAGCCTGTGCGTAGCTACTCACATATTTCTGGTAAAGCTGTTCATCCGAATATCTAAGCCAGTGAGGTTGACTAGGTGATAACGTAGCGTGTTTACCGCGTAAGTCATAATGCTTTTCAAATATCAATGTAGTGTCCTCCTTATGTATTGAAATGGTTTTGAAGTTCTGCCATAACTTCATCTTCATTTTCCGGAAATACAAATGCTGCGTAAGACATCTGATTCATCTTATCTACGTAGTAATCTTGGTTTGGCTGATGACTAGCTGTTGCACTTTTTTTAACTTCTAGTGCAGCCCAAGTATTCTCGTAAAATATGGTCAGATCCGGAATGCCCTGCAGATATGTTGGATCATTTTTCAGTACAATGCATCCTGGAAATTCATTTTTAATTCTTCGAATGAGTTTGGACTGAAATTTAGATTCTAACATACAACCACCCTTTCTCATTGATGGACCTTATAGGAATCGAACCTATTACATTTCGCTTATGAGGCGACTGTTCTACCAATGAACTAAAGGTCCATAAATATAGACAAAAAGAAGGCGTAATGTTTGTCCGATTTGTTGTTGATTGACTGCTTGTTTTTTGCAAATCGGGAGACATTGTACCTTCTCTTCATAACATACCATGTTTTTGCCACGGGCATCGCGTGTTGTAAAAAATAGTAGTTTTTGGCAAAAAAAGAAGAGCGCTTGTTTATTTCGCGCTCTCATCAAAATATCATTCTACGAATTCAAAGTGTAAATCTGTTAACACAGACGGTGTGTAATTCAATTTACCAGAAAGAAATTTAGTTAGTTCGGATTGATCTATATTTAATTTTCTACTGCATTCTCGTATAGATTTATATGTGGTGTCGGACTCTCTACAATATACGTGTTTACTAGCATGTCCAAAATTATTCGGCTTGAATAATCCGAGTCGCATAGCATGCTCTATGTTATCTTTTCGTGTACAAAATTCCAAATTATCAATTCTATTATTTTTCTTATTACCATCTATATGATTAACTTCAACGTCTTTATCGGATAATCCATAAAATGACTCAGCGATAATTCGATGTAATCTTACTGTTTTACTGCGGTTATTATCACGTAAACACACGTATTCGTATCCGTCTATATAACTTGTTTTCAATATACGTTTCGTATTCTTATTGCGTATATTCCCGGCATCGCTGACTTCGTATAACGGAAACCTAGCGCAGTTTATCCATTGTTCACTCATTATATAACCTCCTAAAATATCATTCTACGAATTCAAAGTGTAGCCCGGCTTTTGTACTTAGTGATGCTTGATTGGCACATCTACTAATCGCACGTCGACCGATGCCTGTATCTTTTGAGCAGTCATTAATTGATTTGTATTCTCTGCCGTTCTCGACACATTTTACTTTTCTATTTCGTCCGTTCTTTTCTGACAAAATGTCTTTAGGTTTTCGCCACTCTAAATTGCTGGCTTCTGGATTAGTCTTGTCTCCATCCTTATGAGTAATGACCATACCATCTTCATAACCGTCAACAAACATTCGTCCGACAAGTGTACTTACATTTCTTGTATATTGCTTACCGTCTTCTGTAAGACTTACTCGTGTGTATCCTCGATCTGAAATATATGTAGACATTGCTCTTCCAGTTTCGTGGTTGCGAACATTCCCCTCATTACTGATGTCGTATCGTGGGAACTCATCGCAATGTTTCCATTCTTCATGCTCCATTGGTCTATACCTCTCTTTCCATTTTTCAATAGACTAACAACTCTGTAGGAGAACACTGCAACGCTCTAGCTATTCGTTCTAGGTTATACATACTTGGTGTTGCTTTAGCGTTCACATATTTGCAAATCGTTACATGTGAAATACCGCTTAGCTTAGCTAGTACTTCTTGTGACATCGCGCTATGAAGCATCTTTACTCTTAGGTTTCTTGAAAATCTGATACGATACTCTTCTTCTGAAATACCGTCTTCGGATTCCGGATTAAGCTCTTTATTTCCTAATGGTTTTAATGTCGGTCCTATCATATCAAAGACCCAAAATGTTCTATCATCTAATCGTACCGTAATTTCCATCTGTCCGCTTGGAAACCAGTTTATCGTTCGTTCTGCATACTGTGGATACACATTAGCATAATATTCAAACATGGATTCCCAATAATCAATTCCTTTCTTCATTACATCCTCCTTAAACTAAAATATCAATAATTCTTACACAGCCCATTAATATACCGGTAATTCTGCTAAAACAAAAAAAATACCAGATTTATTTATATTAATCTTCAAATTAAACAATTGTTATAAAATACTAAACAATCCTTTAAACAGACTCTTATGGGAATATAAGGATATATAAATTTTTACGAAAAACACCCATTTTTCGACTTTTGTGTACACATAAATACCCATTTTTAGCGGTTTTAGCCCAAAAAACACCCAAAATTACGTAAAATCATCCGAATTATGTGTACACATAAATACTAATCTTGAATTACGTGTACACATAAATAACACGACTTTTGTGTACACATAAATAAAAAATACGCCAAAAACGAATTACATGTACACATAAATACCCCATTTTTGAATTACGTGTACACATAAATATTAAAGAACGTTGTACCCATTAACCGTTAATTTATACTGATTTTCTATCAGTTTTTCAATAACTTCCGTACGATTACAGTGATGTGATTTACAAATAACATCTAGTTTATTGAACGTATCATCTGTAGTTCTTACATGAATGTCCTTATTACGCTTCTTAATTCCGCGAATAGGTCTCCCCTTTTTTCGCTTATTCTCTTCCACCAACATCACCTCCATATCTTAAATCAAATAAACCAACAACGTAAGATAATGTATTACCTGATCGGCAGTATACGAAATCTTATTAAAACTTGCCTTTAACGGATCGACTATACAGTGCATCAGTAGAATTACACCCAGCTGCCAGGTCATACCAAATACGAAATAAAACGGTACACAATATAATAAACAATGCACCAACATGTGATATTGATTCTCGCCTTTAGTCTTAGCGATAAAATCACACTGTAACCCATAGTCACCAATTAAATGGCAAGATATCAATAATAAAATTTTCTCAAACATAAACTATCACCTCATAAAAACTTTAACACCAAGCCCAGACTACGGCAGTAACAATTCCAACAACATGTAACACTATCCATATCATAAAAACAATTTGATAGAGAACACTATCCTCAAAAGAATCGTTAAAATTATCTATTATGTAATTCCACACACCACAATACACAATAAGCCCAACTACTATACTAGCTATGCGTATTCCGAGTTTTAAATTTTCCATAAATATAATCACCCCACTAATCTACAAATACTTCGCGCAGATGAAGACCGCAAAACAAGCCACAGCCAATCCAATCAGAAGCGGTTTTAAAATATCAATGAGTCCACCGCTAACTAGATCCGCAGGCTCTATCTCTTCTATCTTCTCTGGAGTAATCTCTCGTTTATACCACTTACGAAGTTCACGCTTAGCCCCATATTTAGTATGACACCAGTAAGTTTTCATTAACCATAGCCTAGTAGGATCATCCTGTACTTCGCCAACCCACTTACATATATCTTTATCATACTTAACTCTAAGTTTCATTCGCATGCCTCCTTATACGCTTCCACTACTTCAAGTTTCTTCAGATCCTCGATTGACCATACAGTGGGAGATATAACCTTAACCATTGGAAACTGTACGTCAAAACCACTAATATACGTGTAATCGGAGCCAGCAACACACCCTCTAGTAAACCACTCATCATTAACTGTATAAACCTTCTTACATACAAATAGTTTACCGTCCTTGTCTCTAACAATATATTTATAAGTGTTACCAATGCAATCAAGAAACCTTCTATCGCTCTTAGAAATCACAGGTCTCTCAATATATTCCGAGTTCGCCCATGTACGTATCCTATCCCTACAATACGGATTGGTTCCATCGTAAAATATACATTCTTTACAACTCGTTTTTTGACATATACACGGTTTCCCGTCCGCTTTAACAGCAATAGTCTTCCCATCCAAATATGCGTCTATAATTTCTGTCATATACTTTTCTTTATTCTTCATAAAATATCAATCCTCCTTAACAACAGCTCTAAGCTCCTTAACCGCATAATAAGTACCTTCATGTTCTTCACAATACCGTTTAAGCATCTTACTAAGACTATCACCATGCTTTATTCTCTCTTCACAGACAATATGTCCATCACGATCCTTAATAATAGCGTAAGCACAATATTCTGTCTTAATCTCTTTTTTCTTACTAGCATCTCCGACAACCCATTTTGTGACAGTATCTATAAACTCGTCTGTGTGCTCTATCTTAACTTTTTTACAACTACAATAGCTGTACTTGGATCGAATTTCCATAACGGGGCAGTTAGAGCACCATTCGCCCGAGTCACACATAACTTGACCAAAGGCAACAACTTCAGATGTAGTAAGATCAGTTATGGGTTCGAGCATATCGTCGGTCCATACAAATGAAATACAGTTGCGTGCACGATAATAACCAGTATACGCTTCAGATATTTCTACAATTTTCCCAAGCCAAGAGCACTTTTTCTTATCAAATAAAACCCCACCATATACATTACCAACTGTCAAATCTTTTCTAACTCTTACTCTGTCTCCAGCCTTATATCTCATACCACTACCTCCTAATATTCATCTACAACTTCAAGTTTCTTTAAGTCTTCAATTAGCCATGGTTCGTCATCGCCCCATTTAATCATCGGAAAGTCAACATTGCATTTTAGATACAAGCCAGTACAAATACCTTCCTCCCCCCAACTGTTAAAATATCCTAACTTACACGGCTTTGACTTGTATGTAAACAACTTGCCATTCGCATCCCTTGCTATATACTTATCCTCATCTCTGATATAATCCAAAAATGTTCTATCACTCTTAGAAATCACAGGTCTCTCAACATACTCAGAATCAGCCCACTCCTTTCTCGAATCATAGCAAGCATAGCGATTCATCTCATTAAGTAAACATTTACCACAATGCAGCTCATGACACGACACGGGACTTCCTGTGTGTTTATCTACACCAAAACTACCATACTCACAAACAATATCTACAATCTGCTCAGCGTACTTCTCTTTATTCTTCATAAAAATCAATCCTCCAATCTCTGACCACATCTATCACAATAAGCCTGTGTTGGTACCTTATGATCAACCACATAACCGCACACCGGGCAATGCATAAGATGGTCATACCCCATATATTTACACCTCTTGATATTCTTAGCTTTAAGTCTCTGGTACTCTTCCCATTCTCTTATATTGAATCTACGCCCTATCATCTCCTCTCGTTCTTTTAGATGTTTATATTCTTCCATCTCATTTTCTGTAATTAAAAACATCTTCTGTGCCATGTTTGTTCTCCTTTCCAAATTATCAATCAAAAAAGAAAAGAGCCCAAGTCAATTATGACTCAGACCCTCAAAGGTAAAATATCATTATTTAGTTTCTGATTTTTTATCCATAATTCTATTCGTAACATAATCACCAATAAGACTACCAATTAGACAACCTCCAACTCCAATAGCCCAGCCTTTAATCAGACCTTTACGATATAACATACCGCCCCAATTAATTAAAGCCTTTGCATTCCCGCTGGTTTCAGCTGCCAATTTAGCAATAATTAGTTTATCATCTGTCGTCATCATAATGATTCTCCTTTCAGAAATATAAATTTTTATTTACCATAACAGCCCAAGAAATAGTCGCGAGAAACAATCACACAAGTTTTCTGCCACAGTTCGGACAATATTTAATCGGAATATCAACACGAGCAATACTACCAATACCAGCAAGAGCATATAAGTCAGCCTGTAAGATTGGTTCTCTATCCTTGTCACTCTCAGTAATATATAATCGTAACCCCAACGCATCAGGAGTATCACCAATTCCAATGAAAGCACCACCAATATCATTAGTCATGTCAGGCTTACCATCAAAAGTTTCGACTTTACAAAATTCACACATAGTAACAACCTCCTTAAAAATATAAATTCAGCATATGTCCATTCCAAACCGGTTGTAAAAAATTAGACAAAAAAGAAGAGCCGTCGTATATTTCAACTAAGACTCCTCCATTCCCTTTACAGATAAGGTTTGATTTCTCTCAGATGATTTTGGATTTTTCCTATTTCGTCGAGCTCACTACATAAATCTGCATATCGTTTATCAAGATAGTCTAAATATTCATCCAATTCTTGCTGATCACGAACCAAGCTTCTCTTACCTATAAGCATACGATAATCTGGATTTACGTTATCCAATGATGCTGCTGGTATCGCATAACAGAAATTATTTCCGTATAGTGTGCCAGAAATATCATTAAAATCCCATTCCGTCATCGTCCCGTTTATAACCGGATAAGCCCTGATCCGTCCGGTGCTAATCCATGCTTGAATTGTCGATTCTCCGACTCCTAATAAATATGCAGCTTCTTTGATTGTGTAATAGTCTCTCATCATTTTTACCTCTCTTTCTGAATATCAATCTTTCTTTTCTGCATAACATAGTAGGATTCTATCGCGAGGGATAAAATGATCAGTATCGAAAAATAATAATGACATTGTATGATCACGATAAGCATAGTGACATACCTCAAACGTAATATATAGGTCGTCTTTTAATAAAAAGTTTTGCTCAACACATGGCACACACCCACACGTTCTAATATGATGACAATATGATCTAATTCTATTATCATAGACTGGTATAACTCTTACCCAATATGTGTCATCATAACATCTATAAGCCGGATAATTAAGTTTCTTAAACTCTTCATACTGTTTCTTATCAATTTTAGCCATATAATGATAAAATACTCTATCACCAACAATTCGCTCAGATAGACGATGCTTTGCGATATACGCTTTCATTGTGATTTCTTCACTATTTATAATTTTCATAGTATTCATTCCCATATCATACACTCCTTTTAACTTAAACGTACAACAAAAAAGAGCCTAAGCCATTTCTGACCTAGACCCTTATGAATCTGAAAAAATGCCAACATTACTTGTTCTTGCCACCACGAGTTTCTCTCACTGTCTTTTCACCGTCATAATATACGATTGTGATTTTCATACGTCTCACCTCCATTTAAGTGAAACCAATTCTATCACAAATATAAATTAAATCAAGTATTGACTTATAAGAACTAGAAAACAAAGGGGCAAGTATACCACCCCTCTGAGAAATTACTGATGAATATAAATCTCATAAACATCAAGATTATCATCATTGTAAATATCAACTTCGAATTTCATACCCATACATTCAAATGGATAGTCTTCATATAGTTCCGCGTCATTAGGTAGTAATAACGTTGTAGATCCTCCATCAGGAAAACCTATAGTTATACCCCAATTAAGCGGACTTTTAATAAAGTACACTTGAAGTATGAACAGTTCGCCCGTATTGTCGACCTCTAATCCAATATTTACGAAATCACTGTTACGACTCACCTGAATTCCTCTTATATTTTTGTTCATATTGAACCCTCCTTTGTTTTTTTTTCATAACATAGTAGGATTCTATCGCGATTTCTAGTAACCCCTGTACTTTAATTATTCAGCCAGTCCTCGAGCATCTTTATAGCAGCATTTTCATACATCTTATAAGTCTCGTTTACTAACTGTTCATTAAACATATCTTTGGTCTTACACTGACCATCTGGATAATCTTCAGGATTGGCTACTTCTATCTCACATCTCTCGAAAAATGGACAGGTAAGACATTCATGAAGTCTCCGTACATCTTTTCTATTTAATTTCATTCTCTGAACACATCTCCTTCCTTAATAAAAATACTAGTACATTTTGAAAGGTACTCACATTCTTTACCACCCATTTTACTACACAAATATTCAGATCCAGTTAAATGTGGGTAATTACAAAGATAACATGTTGCAAGAATACCGTGAATATGGTACTTACTTATAAGCTCTGCGTGACGTTCTCTATAGTTTTTAGGAATATCATTTATCCGTGTAATATAATTCCCAAGTGTTATAGAATCGATAAGTTCTGGATTGTCGTATATATTACCAATAACTTTTACTCGTGTTGTATCTTGCGGATATCTACGTCCAAGCCCACCTTCAATAATACTATTCTCATCTAAAACCACCCCGGATCTACTGCATGGGACTGAATAAATATCTTCATGTCTATCCCAAATACCAATGATATCACCCTGGAATATTTTCGGATTATCTTCAAAGCTATCATATACAGTAAATTCCAGCAATCGCCCAACGGTATCCGGATATACAGGTATTGTGTCTATGAATGAATAGATATTACAGTATCTAAAATATCCAGTGACCCACTCGTCAGTATCCCTGCGTTTACCTCGATATATAGCGAAATTACTTCTCAAAAATATTAAACCTCCAATCTCAGACCACAAGGTCTACATAAATAATCACCAACGCCTAGGACAGGTAAGACATTCATGAAGTCTTCTAAGTTCATTCCTGCTCAGATTCATTTACAACACTACTCCTTTCATCCGGATTCAAATATTCAATATTATCTCCAAAATCAGTAACAGTAGTTCCCAAGATCTTAGCCGGAGCGAAAAGCTGCTGCAATACAATCTGAGCCTCATCAACGAGAAGACCTTTACGCCTAATGTCGGTATTCATAAAAGGTTTATTCTGCTTCATACGGAAGATCTCTTCGACTGAAAACGGTCCCGGAATATCATAATCCCATGTCATTTGCCTGCTTACGAATATAATCAGCCATGAATCGGCTAGGAGCTACGATATAAGCTCCAGTCTCTGCCGACTTCTTAATCAATGTTGCAGTTTTACCTGAACATCTAGCCCCTACATAAATATCCATCATCTTCATAATTACTCCTTTTCTTTCTCTCTTAATGTACAAACTGTTTCGTATATCATCTCACTAGCTGCAAGATCCATACGTGCTTTCATAACTTTCTTCAAATAGTACTCAACCAAAATAAGGATAGCCTTTTCTCGATTATCCGCACAAAGCCAAACCATACTATTATATACATCACCCTCATTACCACTACATAGATACTTATGTCCATCGTGATGTGATTTGAAATGAGCACGACCACGAGTACAGTTTGATAGAAGACCGTGAGGATCATCAATGTATTCAAGAGTACCTTTCATAGATTCTAATTTACCGCCAAATATCCGGTATAACCATACTTCATCCATATCTAACTCTCCTGTGTAGCCCTTAATACATGCCCTACATTATCGACATAACACTCGTGCCAAATTGTGATAGGTTTTTCATCACCATCTGTAAGGTCAATCCAAGCTGCCAACACTGTATAATTAAATCGCATAGTTTCTATAGCTAACAACGCCGAGTCCAACGACAAACAACAGTCATATGAACTAATACGATAAGCACGAGTATTAAAACTATCCTGAACAATAAAGTTAGTCCAATATCTTTTCATTCTTACCACCCTTTCTAAAAGAAAAGAGAAGCTATTTAAAGCCTCTCTTAATATCATTCATCAATCTGTTATAAACTACCACTTACGTTTGACAACATGGGCGGGCACTTGGTTGTCATATATTTTTTCACAAACTCATCTGGTGCAATACGAACAGGATTTTCAAAAGTATCAACATTAGCTTCATAGGCTTCACTATCAGAATCCAGCATATCAAATAACCAGTCTGATACAATATCCATAGCCCATGAAATATCAAATGTGCTACCAGCAGCTTTTGGATGACCACCACCTCCGTAATTATGAGCAATTTCAGTACCAAGATTAATATCATCTCGAATTGTACGATAGCTAACCCTGCCACGTGAAATATCAATCATAGCAATGTAGGCAAGCTCAGGATGTATCTCACACAGACGATTACCGAGCTCACTAAAATACCGCTCAGCAAATATAACACCATATGTATTACCCCACTGGTCTGTTTTAACCGTAATCTGCTTCTCCTTTTGCTCTATATAAATATCAATCTCGTTCTGCTTCTGTTCGAGTAAGAGTGTATCAGTTTCTGAGAAATATGGGAATGTATGCATAGGTGATAGAAGATATAAGTTGTAAATATTATCCATAGCCCAATCGATAAATTTTTCCTGACCATAAATATAAAAGAGGTCGTTCATCTGCTTACTAACAAGCCCGTCTTCTCCAAGTTCTTTCCAACGCCAAGTATCATAATTTCTCACAATGGTCGCGAATCGTTTTATATTATTTTTCATCGCATGACTCGAATAACTACCGGATAGCGTGTTTCGCAAATATAAATAGAACAATTCGGTACCACTAGTCTTTATACCATCTAAATATTCATATACAGTACACCAAAAGTAGTTATCCAATCTAAGAGCAGTTCCATGATGGTCAAATAAACGTACTGTTCTCTCAACCTTATCTAAACAGTCAATCATACTAGCTACCTGATCTGAGACCGAAATGTCAGTAATGAAAATCGAATCGTAACTCCTATACAGATCTTCGTTTTCCAAGAATGCTTCTACTTTATCATCTACATCATCATAGTTACAATACTCAACATCTACATTCTCTTTCCCAAATACCAAATATGCAATAATAGCGCATCCAACGCCATCAAGATCGGTGTGTGTAAATATTTTAATTTTCATAGATTTAAATCTCCTTTTATCTTACATTTTTGATATATAGATGCATATCTGAGTCATTTCCAACAGTTTTGAACTTATATACTCTGGATTGTAAAATATCGTCTGATAATACTTCCATAGCAACAATAGCACTTGCTGAGAAACGACCGCATGGCTCATATACATGAACTGTGATATTCTGCCTCGCATCGAGAATTTTCAAAACGTCAATAAGTTTAAAACGACCGTTCTCCATTACATTTTCGCTTTTCTCAATATATTCCTCTACATTTTCAAACACAGCTAATGAGACTAAATCAGTTTTAGAATAATACCACAAAACATTATAATAAAGGATTCCTTCCTCAGCCGCACATTTAATCTTCCTGATAGCCGTGCCATCGTCATCAAGTAGTTTTAAATAACTAGTACCCGGCTCGTAAAAATCACCGTCAAAATATGCCTCTCTATGATATAAAATAGCTTTGTATTCTTTAACTGTAGTTTTACCACTTCTAACATAAGCCCATACACTCCCTATACATTTCATAATATTAATACCTCCTTACTTTACAAATATATACACCAGCATATAACACAGCGTAAGAATCAAAATCATCCAGTACTCCCAGTTGAGAATACCACACCCCATATGATTTAAGATAAGACCTTCACCTAACATAATCAGTGTGCTAATAATAAATCTAATAATGTGTCCCATTACTAATACCCTCCTCTATCAACTGCATTTTCAAAAGGTTCGTAAAAGTCGTCTTTCTTTTCCGAAGTGATTCTTCCAATTTATTAATCTTCTCATTCTCATCTTCCATGAAAATATCAATAGCTTTAAGCTTATCTGCTTCTGGGAACCACACATTATGGTTATACAGAACACCTGGTGTCGGATCACAAGTCAGTACACGAAGAATCTTTTCATCGTCATTAATAATTCTAAATATAGCCTTATATTTACCCCGTACCTGTAAATCCCCTTCGTACTCATAGAGCTTCCCTCTGTAAAAATTGTATAAATGTACTTTCATAAATATCGACTCTCCTCTATATTCTTACACTGCTTCCGGGTACGTTTTGTGAAATACATATGACGTTTCATTCGACAATCTTTCTTATCCGCGCCATTAAGTAAATACGAGTTTCTTGCTTTTCTCTTTTTATTTTCACTTGCCATTAATCATATTCCTCAAGTTCCTCTGCTTTGAATTTAGCTATAGCATCATATATAAGTTTCTTAATAGCTTCATGATTGTCAATAGAAAACCTATCTGGTAATGAAACAGTCCCGTGATATATCTTTTCATTGAAATTGCTATAAGATTTAACATTTGTTCTAACCATGCAACTACTATATATAAATTCACGTGACGTTATACCGATACTATCATGCATACGGAATCTAACACCGCGATTTATTTTAACATGCGCTAATTCTTTACCATTACAAATAGGATATTCTTCAATACGCATTTCTTCCAAGTCAGTCCCTTGATGCAAACAAACATAATGTTCAGCATCTTCCTGATTTATACATATCGTTTCAATATGATAGTCTGAATACTCACCAGCAGTCACTACATATACTGTATCTACCTTATTCATACTGTACACTCCCTTTCACACCAGACATGTCTTTAATAGCTTCATTGATTATCAATTTAGCTGCTCCCTTCTGGCAATTGTTTGATAGAAAATCGAGATTGACATGCACTGTTTCACCATTTAAAATTCTTCCGATTATCTTGTACATCTCATTTTTCTGATCTACACTAAACGTATCACATATCATCTGTATAGTCATAATACTCTCCTTTTCTCACGCTTCCTCTAATTCGCCAAAGATTTTTTCATAAGCATTAATGTCATATTTAAGTAACATATGTTTAGCTTTTTCTTCGTCAATAGCAAGAGCACCACCTTGTTTAAATACAATAAGCCAGCGTCCTTTTAGTGATTTATATAATTTTACATTCACTGGGCGTTCGAATATATTTAAAGCATACATACACTTAGTAGATATACAATCCATTTTATCAGTATCGTATTTCAGATTATTAAACACATAAACCATAATAAAATTACTCCTCTTCTGATAACTAAATTTAAGCTTCCAATTTCTCCAGGATCTCATCCAGCCCATCTCTTAATTTACGAACATCGTCTACCGACAAGTGCTCAATAACCCAACGTTCATAATCAAATTTAGAGCTTCTATCTCTAGCTGCTACTATGAATACACCGTTCTTATCAAGAGATTCATTCCAACCAATGCGCAAATCATTATGGTCGAATATCGTATTAGTATACATACCTAGTCCTCCTCAATATCTTCTACTGCGATAATACGTGACTGCAGAATATCGCTCAAACTTTCGTTATGCTCAACTTTATATTTAGCTGCCATGTAATTACAATGAAATGACGGAGAGCGCTTAATCCCCAGCAACACAAGAAACTTATACAGCTTACCGTTAACACACTTCTTATTCCAATGTTTCCATACTTTTAATCTTAATAACATTGTTTTACCCCTTTCTTTCTACGATCTCCTTATATGCAGTAACGTCCCAGTCATTACCATCACCTGACCAATCTAATAACCATCGAATTTCGTCGATAGTCAATTTCAGAACATACTGTTTGATAAATATATGCATGGGTAAATCATTCTGAAAATACTGATAACGGCATCTATACAGAACATTATCTCTAAGATTCGCCATATTTAATTCTGATGCACTAGGTCTACCACGTTTGCTTGCCATAAACTCATTTCTCCTCTCTAGTAGATACAAACACACTAAGTTTACAGTCATAATTACCCCCACGTACCTCCTTCACTTCAAGACTACGAAAATTTGAAGCAAGATATTTAAGAGCATATAAAGGTTTCATAGCGCCCATAAAATGAATATGATCATTGATATATAAATCTACCTCTATATCAGGATCTGCTACTATCAAAATATCGTTAAGTGTCATAGTTATTTCTCCTCTCCGTTTATTACCACGGTAATGGCATTAGACGCTGCTGAAGCTCTGATATTGAGTACCTTAGCCCCAATCGTGTACATATTAAGACATTTAAGTGCATATAAAGGTTTCATAGCGCCCATGTAATGTGAATTGTCACGCTCGTATAGCTTTATAGTGACATCATGATCTGTTACCATCAAAATATCATTAAGTGTCATAATCAATTCCTCCTTATACTTTCATTACAAAAATAAAAGAGCCTAAGTCATTCAAGACCTAAGCCCCATCGGTTTAGATTTCGTCTAAGATAATTCCCTGTGGTTTGAAGTCTAACAAATATACAAAACTCTCGCCCCGACGATATATCATATAAATATCACCTACAGTCATTCCTTCTTTATAAGTCCAACCCACTAACTGTCCAGTCTTCGTTCTCGAAAAACCCAGCATATCGTAAGCTTCGTTCAAGAATAAATATCCTCTAGTCACCAACAAATCATATATATATTTTCGTTGGTTATTTAAAGTAAACCTATTCATGACGTTGTCTTTCATCCATAACCGGTTATTCTCGTCAAAAAATCTACTATAGTTGTCCGCCTCAAGCTGAATGACTGCACTATCAGTACCAACGTTATCGCCAGACATAAGCTCTCTCAATTCATCTACTGTTCCTTCAAATTCAATTTTCATAATTCATTACTCCTTTCATGACTACAAATCTTTTACCATAACAGAATATGATTTATTCGCGTCTACCGCGTACGGTTCTTTTATACTCTTTGCTCATTAGATCAACAAAAATATCAGAGCGTGTACGTCCTGTCTTAGCACTCAACTCTGATAACATATTTGCCTCTTCATCGTTTAACCGAATCCGAATACCTTTTCGCTTAGCGTTCACTTTTGGCGGTCTACCTCGCTTTTTAATCAAAAATATCAACTCTCCTTATCTTCTTCTATACTACATCCAGCCTCACAGCAATCCTGTAAGTATCTTCTATATACAGCTGCTATATCATCACGAGCTCATCTCATAGCTTCAGCCATTTGCTCATCATAATAGGTATTCTTCGTTGTCATTTTGTTATGATAGAAATCGATAGCAACAGCATCATCCATAAGTGGATAATTTTCTCCTATAAATATATCCATATCGCCATGACCGGCATCCGATATACGGGTAAGTAAATTGCACAATGAATCAACTGTAAATTGTTTTCGCATAAAGATCAGTCCTCCTCTTCTCTGCATATTGGACTATAACTGTCAATTAATACTAAATCGTGTGTTGTAATATCAATATCCATTTTCTTGTAGACGTCACCTGTGGAGTTAACCCCATAGTTAGTTTCTTCATGACAACGCTTTAAGAACTCTGCTTTTTCATCAGTATTAAGGTCGTAGATTCGATTAAGAAATTCATCAACACTTAACTGATTTCCTTTATACAATGCTACATAATTTTGAACCCTATCTTCACGAATAACTGGTTCATTAGATATATGTAAGAACTTAAACAGTTCAGTGACACAATCGTTGCATAAATCGAATTCTATACCACGACCGCCGTTATAGAGACTTCCTAACGTAATATAGTCAACTGTTCGGTCTCTATGTCTCAAAGACATATCCTTACAATCTGTATAGTATTTACCACATCTATCACATTTCTTAGCATCACTCATATTTTTCTTTACCTCCTAAATTTAAACAAAAAGAAAAGAGACCCCTAAATTAGAGTCTCACCTCGCGCATCTGCTTAGCTATTTTTAATTTGCGTCTCCTTTCTTTTTCAATTTTTGTTTGCAATCGATCAATTGTCTGTGATATGATCATCACAATGAGCTCTATTACCATAATGCTTGTCGGTACGTCTATGCCAAATAAGCATAGATTCACTGCCATCATCATTAAAAACGCTGATATTGCAAAGATCCAATCCATTAATTTTCTCATAATCAATTCCTCCTTAATCTTTCTATAACAGCCCAAGAAAGATTCGCGAATTGGTGTACACACATCCTCAGCTCCCACATTTACTGTAATACCGATTTCAACTAACGTAATTACTGTATACACAATAAATATAAAAAGAAGAGCCCAAGCGTTATGCCTGAGCTTCATTCTCTTTCAAGTAATTTTGGATCTGTTTATACAGACCATCACTCAAAATATACTCGTTATAATCTGTTCCGAATACAGAGCCTAATCTACACATTACCCTTTCTGGTTTTACTCCAACCGCTTCAAGTAATTGTATAAAATAAGTCTCTCCTTCTGAACCAGGTTTTACTTTCATTTTGTGTATTCCCATAAATGTAATCCTCCTTTTACTTTTCTATAAGAGGATATGTAATCATCGCGGACTACTTGCCAGCCTTATACTTCTTAGGTTTACAGGAAATATCGTCCAAAGGTTCACCTATACAATCCCTGCATGGTCGTTTATCAGCAGGCATTACATAATACCGACAAGTCTTACAATAGAGACCGAAATATAATTCTTTAACTTCATTCTCCACTGCTACTCATCTCCATTTCTACATACTCTCGATGAAGTACTGCAATCTTAAAAGCAACGTAATCACGAGAATTCTCATCTGGTAAATATCCAGCCAATAATCCTTTTACCACTGCTTCGAATTTTGTATCCAATTCTTCTTTTGTTTCTGTTCTGCTCATTTTGTCTCTCCTTTTTTCTAGGTCTTAACACACGCTTGTAGCTGTATGCGTCTCTACCGTACCAAGTTTCTTCACACATCAAATATCATCTCACTTATGTAATAATAAAAAATCCCACAAGCCTATAACAGACTCATGGGAATACCACTAATTAAATACTGTAAACACTTTTTATCTCAGTTGCTTTAAATTTAATCGGATTGCTGAACTTTTTACCATAGTCAAGTCTGAGAAGATCAGCCGGTACATTATCCACAGCATCAACATATTTGTCTACAATACCTTTGAACCTACTAGCTCTTTTAAATTAATCATATGCACATCTACCTCAACACTTTTGAAATATCACCGTCTCGTATTGTTATAGTATCCCAATCGGGTCCTGGTAGTTCAACATCAATTAAATATGCTACCCCAGGTTCTAATATTTCAACTACAACACCGTGACGTCCGTCTTTTAGAATTACTTTATCATATAATTTTACAGTCATTTCGACACCTCTTTCTTTGTTACATAAGCACTCGTTAATTTTATACTAGTTCCGTTCTTTTCTTGAATCCAAGCGGTGCATACGTTTGCCGTTTTTCCGTTTGGACCGTTTAAATTCATCACCTGCTGATACCGCATTCCATACCCGTCATCACCTTTTTCTTCCAATTTACGTGAATCGAAATTATCAGAAATATTAGCCATGAGCTCTTTATAATTATCTAATGTATATCCTAAAGCCACCTCAAACGCGTGTGCTTTGTCTGGTGCTTTATTTGGATTCAAAGCATATTGTGTAAACTTTTCTTCTGGCATATTGACCCTTTTAATTTTAGTGTTCCTATCCGAACTATTTGTGTTTAAAATCTCCTCATTACGATCAATAGGATAAGGCGGTCCGTTCTTTACACCCCACTTCATTCCTTTTACACCACTATGCTCGATATCTTTGTTGTTGTCAAGCTCATTCAGTACTTTTCTGATTCGCTCTAAAATAATCTCAACAGACTTTCTGGTCTTCCTGCTCAATTTCATATACGGGCCATTTTTATCATACCAGTCAAATATCTCATACAAATTCTCAGATCGCCAACTGAATGACCACCAATCACAAATCATTTCGAGAATATAGTTTTCGGGCATATCCATGATTGTCTCAGCTTCGTCCGGATCGTCATGATTCAGAATCCAATACTGCCAGTGATGAGGGTTACGATGAATATGAAGCAGCCAAGCGTATTCATAATCCTGAATAACCTGATATGATCTATTCTTACCATAGAAATATTCATCATACGGCTCGTACTCATCTTCGGTATTCTTGCTACGATCATGATCAAAACAAATCTGCTGTGTTAATCTCAACTCCTGATCGACTGGCACAAGAGACGGTATTTTATCGCGAATAAACTCGAATGCTTTCTTTACACTGTCTCTGTGATCCTGTAAATATAAATCATACTCTCTGCTCATTTAACATTCTCTCCCTTTTCTCTTTAGCTTCTGCGTGCTTTAAATTATCATCTTCTCTTTTCAACTTCACTTCAACAGCGCGTAACACATCACTTTCGCTAATATGAAAAATGGACTTAAGGAATTCGAGACAAATATATGCATCTGCCATCTCTTCCAAAAGTCCAATCTTATCGTCATAACCACGAATATGTTTGCTTACTTCCTGCTGCAGTTCTGCAAATTCTTCCATTGCAATAGTACATTTAGTTTTCCAATTACAACGCTTAATACTTCTGCTGATAATATTCTTACGCTGCTTCTTAGAATAATGCGGAGCGTCCTTCAACCCATTTACAAATCTTTCCCTATTCATTTCTTATCTCCTGTCTTTTTATTATTTCTTTATATTCTTCTAACCATTCGTCCGGTATTGGCTCATCAACCAATGCATAACGACGCATAGCTTCGAAAAGGCTATCTTTTCTGTAATTATCACACATGAATTCCCATAAAACTCTAGGTATCACCCCTAATGGTGGTTTTGTTACACTCATTTCTTATCTCCTTTAAATTTGCTCCAAATATAACACCATGGTAGTTTTTTCCAAGCTACCACATCATACCGCTCACAGTAAATATCAGTGAATACACGGTAATCCTCAATTGGTGCTTTACCAGACTCATACACTTTGTATCCGTCAAACACAGTTTGTCTTGTATCATTGATCCATCTCTGATCCCATTTACGAAAATATAAGTACAGGACTTTCGGCTCGTTCACTCCATACCCATCTTGTACGGTACAAAGATACCAACCGTCTTTTCTTGGTTTGAAGAAACGGTATGGTCTCCAAAAGTTAAATATCAATGTTCTTACCTCCAATCAGTATATTAATCGTATTTAATACACACTCTTCGTGCCATATAGCCGTTACACGGTTACATAACAGCTCATCAGACAGGGAACCTATAAGATAACCTTGCGTGATACACATGATTTAATCGCCATCCTCATTTAACAGTCTGACATCATTTGTATTAATAAGTGGTAAGATATCACGCAGTAGTATATCTGTGATGATCCTAATCCCTGCTTTTGTACATTCAATATTGCTCATTGTTTCCCCTCTCCTAATTGAATTCGTAGTCTTCTGATTCATTCTGGTAAATCATGATCTTGATTGGCTTCCCATTGCTACCATCACTCTCAATGTGAATGATACCATTGAATTGCAAATAGTTATTGCCATCCGGATCGACCATTGTAAGACTCCCATCTTCCCTTTTATCTGACACTGAAATATTAATCGGCTCCAATGATTCTACTTTCTTTTCACTGCCACTGCAGCCGGCCAATCCAAGTGTAGCTGTAAATATAAATAATCCTGCTATAAATTTAGTCTTCATTCTCCTACTCCTTTTTAAATATGCGATATAATACCAGTACGGTCTCCAAAAGTTAAATATCAATCCTATAACCTACTTTTTAAAATAAAAGAGAAAAGACCCAGCTAAATTTAGCTGAGCCCTTACTCTAATTAGCGACTATAATCAAATATCAATCACCTGTATAGTTCCACAAGTTTCCATAAAATTCTCGTGCTTCCTTATATTCGTCGTCGGTAATCAATCTATCCCCCCTCGCTTTACTGAAAGCTTCTGCTCTCGACATCTGCACAGGATAAGGATTATACATATCTTCGAATTTGTTATAAAGCTCGTTCCATTCCCTTCTTGTCTTTGTCATACTTTTAATCTCCTTTCTGACTATTAGTCATAAAAGGAGCTGTATTTTTCGCGTAGAAAGAAAAGGTCTAGTTATTAGACCAGTTCTTCCAATTGTTTAATTGCCCTCTCATACCGTCTGGTGAACTCACCAAATGTGAGAGTATCCGCCTCCGTATTGATAAGCTCATAATACTCGAGGGCCTCCTCTGCGAACGAGATAATATCTAATACCCGATCATCACAGTGTTCAGCCAACGCTCTGTACTCACGACTTATTTTCTCTACGTCTTCAATACTTAACATAATAGTTCACCTTCCTTTCATTAAAGGACCAGTTTTTTTCGCGACACAATAATATAAACAATAGGACACCATTTCGGTTTTCATGGGCTTCGTTTCCTAAAACCCAGCTACGTATCAAAGTAGCCCTACTCCCCCGCCCAGAAGACATAGGGGCTAGCCTCTACAGGTTCATTTCAAAAATATAAAAGAGAAAAGACCCAGATTTTACTCTGAGTCCTCCTCATCCATTCTTTTTTTCAGCCATACTTGAAACTTTATTTTGTTAGCATCATTCAATTCATTAAATAAAACATTGCCTACCTCGACTAGATTTACCAACTCGTTGTTGTGATACCCGTCGTCAATCAAGTATCTTACATTAACCAACTGAATCAATGCCTTCCCTAATTCTTCCTGTTTCAAATTTGTCATATAAATCACTCCTTTCTCATAATAGGAGTTGTAAATTTAGCGAATATATTTTTGAAATGTTTCCCACGGGATTCCAATGGGTGGTTCCCCGTTAGCCACGCAAACAAATATAAAAGAGAAAAGACCCAGATGTTACTCTGAGCCTTTTAGCATTTTGATGATGTTTTCTAGGTCCACAATTTCTTGCTTCATCCGTTCTAACTGCACTTCTAGCGAATGTAATTTAGTATTCAAGTCTACGTTATCGCCACATGATTTCTTATATTTTGGATGTTCGTTCATGAATATATTCAAATTATATTCCTGAATAATATACCCATCTTTTTTAGAATTCTTGTCTGCTTTAAGTGCCCCATTTCTACACCATCTTCGTACCTGTTCTTCCGTTACATTTAGAAAACATGCAATATCTTTTACTTTGTAAACCATAAAATATCACTCCTTTCTATAATAGGAGCTGTAATTTTGACGTAGAAAGAAAAGAGCCCTAGTGTATTTCAACTAAGGCTCTAATCTTATTTAGTAATACTATGTCCTCTTCGCTCATACATATCAACGATCTTCATTACATGTCTTTTATTAAATTCCTCTGCTTGATCATCACTTCTTAAACCTAAAGCATGTAAAGCATTATGCATATCAATTAAGTTTGCATGATAATGAGTCGCCATATTAAGTATTATCTTTTCGATTGTCATAAAATATCACTCCTTTCATAATAGGAGTTGTAAGGTTCGCGTCTACTTCAGTTCATTAGTTTTCTTAATGCATTTAGCCGCATTCTTACAAATATGATAGTGCTCACAACTTACTCGAATATCCTTAACCTCGTTGAACAATACATTACATTCAGCGATGACCGGCTTAATCTTAGTACAGTGATCGCAAACACCTTCCAGAAAATATCCGTCGAGTTTAATATTAGTCATTTAGTTTCTCCTCTCCAGTAATTAACTTAGAATATGGCAGTTCCTCGATCCACTTACAGAACTCACGCCACTCATCAAGCTTATGGTTCTTCCTGCTATGATACATATTTGCTAGAACCTCATAGTTCATCAGAATGTTACGAGTCTGGTTATAACTGCTCGGAAGAAGCTGAATCATCTGCCACCAAATATCTTTCTTGCTCGGGCACCCTTTAATCTCGAAATCATCTGCGTTATATTCAATATATAATTTTCGATAATCGTTTAATACATTTATTGTTTCTTCCAGTAATACTTTGGTGCGGATATCGAGATGCTCACAGCTGAAATCCTCTATCGTAAACTCTTTCTCAGCAATCTTGTGCATCGTGCTACAACTGTTAGCAACTGTTCCAATCTTGTATGTATCAAACTCTTTCCACCAATATAAAGGTGCAGTAATTTTCACATACACCGGCATCATTCTCATGAACTTTCTATGATCTGTACCGGCTTTTGCTAATCGCTGCATGAGCAAGTGGTCATTTTCTCCTAGATTGAAATCATCGATATCATAACCGACTGTTTCGAACTCACTATCACTCTTCTCCCAGCTATTCATCGGGTTACGCATACCTTCGATAATAAATTCCATTTGCTCCGGGCTTGACAAAACTACATGTTCTAATTTAATCATTCACAATATCCTCCAAGTTCAATATTTACGATTTCATCAGCATCGATTTCCAAAATTTCCACTTCAATATCAGATATATCCTCAATAATAGTCATCCACCCTCTTGCGATTTCTTTTTTGTAGAGTTCCTTGATTATTAAATCTTTAGCCGCTTCTGCTGTATCTTTTTTCGTATAAATACCAAAAATATTTTCGATATGACCATAACCATCATAATAAGTGTTTCCGTGAACCACATATAACATCATTAATCTTCATCCTCCATTTTCTTTTTTAGTTCATTACGTGCATATGTACATGCCGAATCATTTTCACAGCAAACAATAGTATCATGTTCCGGAAAAGTTGTATAACCTTTGTCAGAAACATAAGGTTTAAAATGACGGCAATTTTGACAATACGGTTCGACAGCCAACCTAATCATTATGTGTACCCTCCGTCTTGCATTTCTTTTCCATATCGTTTGGAATATCATCCTCTCCGACCATACACTGATCTATCTCTCCAAAATAATACGGACAACCGTTACACTTCTTAAAAAATAGATTCACTCATCGCTCAGTACACTCCTTAATAAACTTAGTTATTTTATCCAAATCTCGTTTAAAATTCTTAATGTCTTTATCCTGTATTTCTCTCGGCTTATCGTTCCATAATTCTCTTCCTGATCTTTGTCCATAGAAGAAGTCCCATTTTTCAAGAATATCAAGAATCTCTTCTAAATCACTTTTAATCATTGGACGTTCTCCAATATCTTTAGTTTTAAAAGATACCTGAACATAATGGGTATGTTTTTTAGTTCTTAAATAACAGATGCGAAGTATATAATCACCACCATTTATAAAACTATGAAAACCTAACTTCCATACTTTAGAAACCAGATATGCGTTTCGACCTATCAACCCTTTTTTAATTTTAATCATCTATCTCATTGCCTCCAATACAATTTCTTTCTTACATTGAGGACAATTTATGTACATACCGCCTTTCGCGATACCAGGGAAACCGCCTGTATGAACTGTTGTCTTAGCTCTAATATCCTCTTCCTCAAAAGAAAATAAGCAGCCACAATAATCACAACGCTTCTCCTGTTTCGTCCCTGGTTTAATAATTTTAATCATTTGTGTTCTATCCTTTCTTTGAATCCCTTAGCATACTTTTTAAGATCTTCTATTATCCTAGATGGCGCCATACGTTTTATATAAAACGCATACATTCCAGATTTTTGATTTGTATACATATCAATAAAATAGAACAACAATCTGGACCTGCGTGGTGCTAGTTGCATATGTAATAGAAGACCATATTCGACGGCTATTGTTTCAAGTGCATTTAAGAAATTGTAAGTATACATTGATTTTCTACTCCTTTCTAAAAATAAAAGAGAGCCTCCGCTAAATATAGCCAAGACCCTCCGTCCTGTTAAAAACCAATTTCTTTATATCCTTGAATAAATGCTACTGCCATTTCACGACTATGCCACATCTTCTTTCCGATCAGCCCGTTATAGTAGAGTGCCTCGTTAGCGTCATTTAACATTTTTTCGTCTCCTGTTAATTCAGCCATCCGCCTAGCACCCTCTAAATAATCATTGACCTCTTTTAGTTTTTTGTAAGCTTTAATACGTTCAAACATAAGTACCATCTCCTCCTTAAATAAGTGTATTTTCTCATTAGAGGCTTTGTTTTAATCGCGAATTATTGTTCAAGAAGAATACTATCCAGTAAACGTTTCATAGCATTGGTGACATACGCATCTTTATCTACCATATTATCAAGCTCTTCATAAGGAAATACGTGTCTTAAGCATCTACCACTACTGTGATCAAATATACGGACACCAGTAGACTTTAAATCATCATAACGATCAAAGCTAATAGATACACCATACTTTCTGCACAGTTCTATAATCTCTAACATAAATATCAATCCTCCAAATCGATATACTCTAGTGAATCGACATACTCTTGACTCCAGAACCAATTAGTAAATGGGTTCTTACCCCAGTATTTTGCCGAATATACATTTTTATTCCAGTCATAAGCCTTCTCTATAACTTTTTGTCTGGTGATATCCTCGTATTCACTATTAACACATTCTATCTGTTTAATAATAGACTCACGTTCCGCATGTGCTCTGTGTATATCTACCTCGACTCCGGTATGCCCTATAATAATAACTACAACTACAATGAATGTAGCAATTCCACCTAATAACATACAAACACAACCGCCAATATCAAGACTGTCATATTTCCAGCTATCCTTAAACTTATAATGTAAAATAGCACCTACAATAATCACAAATATACACAACAAAGTTATAACCATTTATTTTGTCTCCTTTACAATGCCTAAAAATCTTACAGTCTCATCTCTAAGACATACCCAGTATCTCTTTCCTTTATATACAACTTCATCACCGTCATAGTTATAATCCTTGTCCGGCTCGGAAGCATATGCTAATATCATTACTTTCGTAGTGTTATTCATCTTTCCAATTCTCCTTATCAATAAACGGCTCGATTCTTTTGTAAACGTCACGTGGTACAAGATTCTTATACCCCCAGTCAAATAGGTTGAATAACGTCTTATAATATGATTCGATACATTCATAGCTGATACACTTGTCACACCGATCTTCCAGTATAACCGCACAGTTATGTTCGGCTATTGCATTCAATAAAATTATATGATTTTTATAGGTGTTATTGTTTTTAAAATGTAAAATAACCATTACTATTAATATAAATACGTTAATAAATATCATCTCAGTTTCCCCCTTATGCTGACAGAAGGTCTTTAATACCCTCAAGTAATTCATCTTTGTCATTTTTGGCTTTCTTATCCTTCTCGACCGCTACATCTAACGCTTCTTTTGCTTTAAGAACTTTATCTTTGTTCGTAAATAATGTGTCAATAGCTTCGTACTTAGCTACAGCGTCATCACGTTTCTTGTCAGCTGCTTCAATTTTCTTAAGGCACTCCTCGCGGATACGATTGATTTCTTCCTTGCACTCAAGACGAACACGAACTACTTCTGCCTCTGCGTTATTCTTAACTCTCTCAGCGTCACGACATACATCTGCATTAGCTTTAGCCACACGATCTGCATGAAATTTAGCGAATGTCTCCTGATCCATCTCTTTAAGTCTCTGAGAATATGCAGTCTTAGCTTCTGCATCAGCCTTAGCTAATTCTTCGCGCATTTTAATATCTTTAATATGTTCTTCTTCAGCAATACGATTAAGCTTAGTCTGATGAATCTTCTTCTCTTCCTTACACTCAATATGTCCAGCTGCCCAGTAACATCCCGCCCCTCCGGTAAATACTGCACCACCTACTACCATCATCCATTTTCCGATTTCTTTAATTTTAGCTGTATTCATCATAATCTGTTATCTCCTTTTCGCTCCATTATTTTTAAGAATAGTTTCAAGATCGTGAATAATTTCCTGCTGATGATTCACAATCCCAATAAGTTCGTTTACTTTAATAACAAGCATTTTGTCTGTATGTCCATATTCATCAGCTACATACCATTCTTTGTTTAAGCGTTTTACTTTTCTCTTTGCCACTGTTACTCCTTTCTTACCAGATCATAATCAGTCATACAGTCTGAATAACCCCTAGTATAAGCATTGTTTAACAGCATCATCATTTCGGATGCACGAATATTATCACGTAGTATATCGACATTATATTTCTTGTTACAAGCCCTTCGTTTTCTTATTAATTCGATAGCCGCTGCCAACTCTTCTTTAGATACCTCTATGTCATAACGCTCGTTTATAAAATTCTTAATTACTGAAAATACAAAAGTATCTTCTGTTTCTTCGCAAGACATGATAACTCTGTTAGTGTAATCGTCTGCACTATAACCTAACCCTGTATCAATACGTAGCCAATCGGCTTGAATCGCTGCACTCGGAATACCTTGAATACTAATCGGTTGTTTAATATCTACCATACTTACTCCTTTCTAAATACAGTACCTGCTAATTATACTTTCCCAACAGCTATATTTGTTTTTCTTGCATACCTTCCTACAAATATCATTCTCTGTTAATACGTAATACAACACATCATACTTGAAATTCCAGAAACCACCCTTTTTATGGTTCAATACAGCGGCAGCGTCTAGTTCTTTCAACCTTAATACCATACGTTCAATTTCTGAATTCTTAAGATTACCGATATGCACGCAAACATAACGAAAGAAATTCAATGTAGCATACTGATCATGCCATCTTGCTCCATTATCTTTTAACTCTTTAATATAGGAATCCTCTTTAGCAATATCATCAGCTACTCGTTTCATAGAATTCCAATACTCCATCACCTGTACTCCTTTCCAAAAGAAAAGAGCCTCAGCTAAATATAGCCAAGACCCTCTGTCCTGTTACTTATGAAATCCCATTTTGATTACATTCCCTTCATCTGAACTTTCCGGTTCGTTATGTACCATACTTTGTGTAGAATTTCCGATTTCACTCGCCTCTGTTGCTAGTTTTTTTGCTGTACGTACTAAAGATTTACCAAACACCGTCCATGCAACCATGTCGATTGATTTAGCTACTGCTTTACCCATACACAATCCAAAACCTACAGCAAATGCTGCCTTTCTCAATTCTTTATGGTCTACTACCAATCCACAATTCTTCATCTCTGTTCTCCTTTCAAAATAAATTTCTAAGTATCCATAACAGCCCTTGTATTTTTCGCGTAGAGAGAATAATCAACGTACTCTTTAGCAATATCAAGATACTCGCTAGGATAACATCCAAGATTACCAGTAAATGTCCCAGCGTCGATTTTCCAGTTTGATCTATATAGACCGAGTTGCTCCCATTTAGATAAATATGAATGACACTCAGACTCCGAGATAGAATCCTGTATCAGGTCGATAACTTCTCGTACGGTCCATAAATCACATAATACGAACTTTATACACATTCTGAAAAATGTCTTTTCTTTATCGGTCATAATACTTACCTCACTTTATAACAATTTTATGCTTTCCTGATGAATTTCTTAATACTTTTAATCCGGCTGATTTAATATCTCCGATCTGCTCATTGTAGCTAATAATTTGACGCGTACAACCATGCATATAATTAGCGTACATTTTATCGAGATATTCTTCATACTCAGCTTTTCGCGAATAAATATCCATCTTCAACTTACCCATACATCTGCCAGTAGATTTATATGTATCCATATAATCAGTTAACATATCAATAAAATTATTCATTAATACCTCCTATTTTTCTAACTATTCTTAGTTTGCAATAGTCCTGATCGTTATCAGTATAAACAACTTTATACCTATCATATAATCCTCTATATATCAGATATTTATATATAGCATCAAGCAGACCATTTTCATTACTTTCATACGATCCGCCTATATCAGCACCATGTCGTACGGCTTGCTCTAAAATATGGTTAATCAAATCTATTTCTGTCTCGATAGAATTTAATGGTGCAGGTACTAACTTTTCATACTCTCCCGACATAATCCATATTTCCTTTCTTTTCATTTCTTATCGATGAATTTACGCTCATTGAAATCTTTCTTCTGTGATAAAGCTCGAGATATAGCTAAGTCGATGTTAGAACGAGACTTCAAATGATAGTAATATAAATCGATGTATGGTGTGTTAAGTCTGTCTATACGTCCACATGCCTGCAGTAACGTTTTATAGCTGTAAGTCTGAGAGAAAAATACAATGCAATCAGTCTTAATACAATTAAAACCTTCAGCACCCGAACTGTAATTGACTATATACACCCATCGTTCTGTCTCCGGTATTGCTTCATGAGCATGTCCTGAATATTCAGCAACTGCTACATCTTCTCCGTAATAAAGATTCTTTAAAATATCGCGTTCATAATCATACGAGTAAAATATAATCATTCTTGGATGTTCTTCAAACAGCTCCAGCAATTTTACTTGACGAGACACATCTGAATTAACAATCTTACGGAGAATATAACATAGCACAGAGGCTTGAGATATTGGCTCTTTCTTGAATGGATCAAAACGTGTCTTCATGACTTCTTTGTAAAACGGTTTATCATATTCGACCCAAACATCTTCATGATGTGGTATTGTGTGTCTTCTAAAATCCATATTTATAAGAATTCTATCTCTCAGACGAATAAGCCTTGTTTCATTTCTATACCCCGTCACACTTGGATAGCTAGTATAACGTGAATATATAAGATGATTATCTCTGAATTCTGTACGATTACGAAAGAAACCGTTAGCCACAAATACAGTTTCGTAGTCTTGCCAAGTATCACCGGGGCTTGCTGATAATATGATCCACTCATTATACTTAGCAATCTTAAGAAAAGCCTTACACCAAGCCCCTTTTCCAGTAACCTTATCCTCGTCAAATATAAAGAACGCATCCTTAATATCTTTATATTTTTTAACACATTGCCAACTATCTATCACTACCAAATTACCATACTTTTCAGTCACATGTGTCTTCTTATCTGGATATAACAGAAATGGTGTAAGCTCTTCTTCCCACTCCATATCATGTTTTTTCTTAGCAGTTGTTATAATATACAAGTCAGGTGGTTTCTTAGACATAGGCTCGTATGTATGATATCCCAAATATCCGCCATATGTGCTGAAGTAGTAATATAACGATGTCCTACTCTTACCGCTACCTGTACCACCATTAAGAATACAACCGGTAAACATTTTATCTATAGCTTGCTGTTGGTGTGGATATAAGAAGTCAGTCTTCCTTGTCATTAAGAATCTCACCTCTAAAATAATCAGTAGTATATGGTTTATGCTGGAATGCACTTCTGGCTATTGGTAATACTCTCGAATTAACCATATTGGCTCTTTTTCTATCGGATATCGAGTCGTATATTGCTTTCTTGCTACCCTGTGTTGTATCAAAATTCAGTCTACTCATCTCCATATCCTCCCAGTGTTCTTTGATTTGATTGTGATTCGCCCTTCTATATGAAAACCAGACAATTCGCAAATAGTGAATATAGTATCCAGTAGTTTCTGAAATTTAACGCTTTCATCTTCTGCTGCTTTAATAGCTTTATATGCTGTAGGATCAGAATAACCTTCCGCATTTTTTTTTAAGTTATCACCCATTATGTTTCTCCTAATCAAGTAATTGTGTATCTATAATCTGGAAATTTGCTCTGTGAATATAAAGAGGTTTTCCGTCTATCATGAGTTTTGTCATTTTAGGTAAATCATCTGGAATCTCCCAATACACTTTGTCTCCAGAATATGCCGTAATAGGTTGACCGAGCTGCGATTTAATTACTACAACACGACTTTTACCAAACATGTTTTTATATTTATTAACAACGCCAGTGATACTAGTCCAATCAGTGATACTGTCAGCATAACTGTAAATATCATTCTGACTAAATACTGCATCTGGTCGCAATCCATTTCCTTCAAATATACATGTATCACCACAGCTCTGAATCTGCTCTCCGTCGATATTAATCGTAATAACAGACGATAATTCATATCCAGTAATGACTTCACCATCGCTACTGTACGATGTAGTTTCTACTGGATTTCCAACAATATTAATTCGATCTCCCGTAGCTGTCATAACAATACTTCCGTAGTTATCGTACGTACGAATCGTGTAACTATTACCAATCAGAGCACCCTTAATATCGTTTAGTTTTGAATCGAGAATAGCACATCCCGAAAGGCTGAATACCATCAATAGCATTAGAATTACTGCTGTCAGTTTTTTAATATTTTTCTTCATTAGTTTTCCTCCAAATATAAAAGAGGCCCTCCGTTAAGAGAGCCCCTACTTTGTCTCATGGTTTGTTGTCTGCGTTTACCACAATATAGCCGTCTTTGCTACACCACATAACTTTGTCTGATAGAATGTCTTCTGAACTAACTACACCACTGTTATAATTCACCTCATGTACCATAAGTTTAAGTTCCTCAACGATATCATAACCACAGTCAGGAACTATCATGAGTTCATGCATAGATGAAGGTATCACAAAGTAGTTGTATCCAAGAGAATCACCAATCGACTTACGTACAGTATGATTCGCTATACAGCCAGCACCATATATATGTTGTCTATTTGTAACGGCAAATAGCCGCATAAACTGTGGGTCAATAGACAGACGTTTACCATATAGATTAGATGTCATCACTGTTGATTTTTCTAAAAGTGAACGAATATCTGTAATATCAAAGAATAATAGTGCTTCTTTATTCATTGCTGCCAACGCATCACGATACAGCTGGTTTACAGTAATATCCCAGTATTTCATAACGCTATTATTGACATTGAACGAATACATGCCCTCACCATCTGAGCCAATATTTACTGCGAAATATCCAGACCAGTCACCTACATATATCACTGGTAAATCTTTAATGCGTTCTGGTTTAAGTTCAGGATCACACAAACGAATTTCCAATCTATCTTTGCAATCTTCGTATCTAATCAACATAATGACTCCTCCTTTTATTCTTCCCGTTCTTCTATTCTTACACGACCTCTCTCCCATAAATCTTCTCGCAATTTATCCATATCCAATTCACCTGATTCCCATTTTTTATAATAATTAATCACGTGTTCCGTGAACTTTGGAATCTTATATGAATATGTTTTCTGCCAGTAATGATCCATGAGTACTTCCATAGGTAATGTAAGCATCAGAACCATAGATGTACGTACCGCATCTTCTGTTGCTTCTTTTTTAACACGCTTAAGCTCGACAGCAATCTTTTCGTTTACCATAGCTTCAAGCTGCTCTTCCGTTAAATTATAAGTAGCTGTCTTGTTTTTCTCTCGCTCAGCTCTACGCCTCTCTGCTCTCGTCATTTGAATGCCCACCCTTTACATTGTTACATCTTTCAATACAAATACAAATTCTACTAATAATACTTGATACTGACATGTAAATAAGAAGCGTGTACAGCATAAGTTCGATAAAAGAAATAAAATTCATCGTCTCTTCTCCTCCACAAATTCTCTTAATAATTTCTTAGCTGCTTCAACACCCTGGTTATAACGCACATTCATCGCATTATTGCCTGGTAGTTTAAGCTTGTTTAACTCTACAAGGACTTGTAAATATTCTTGTTTTTTCATACTACTTACCACCTTTCTTTTTGTCCGGAGTGTAATTGATCGGCTTGTGTGAATATTCATTTACTGCCTGACCAAGACACTCATTACAAGGTTCTTCATCCTGCGCACACTCAGCCGATTTACACGTTGAGCAATACTGCTCGAAATATATGATCTTGTCGATAAAGTCCATGTTACTCACCTCCTTCATCGATATGTACATCGGCGTTCTTTGCGGCATATCCTAATGAAATACATACTAGCGTTATAATAATTCCACAAAGGAATCCAATACCTGCTCCTACTAAAACCATCGTTATCACCTCCTAAAATATAAAAGAAAAAGCCCAAGCGTTATGCCTGAGCCTTCTTAAAATAATCACATGTTATCTCCGATACTAAATACGCCCTATATCTACGTAAAAACTCATACAGCACATAATCAGTTGTAAGTCCACCGAGTATGCGATTTGCAAAGTCGTCAACCCACATAGTAAATCCTAAATCATCACGCGTTGTGATGTCGATTCGCAATGTGTTGTCTTTAACTCCACAATACACATGACCATAGATCCTGTCCTTGATTTTGTTATACAATTTCTTCGTAAATACTATTTCATATTCGTTCATCCTAATATAATCCTCCTTCATTATTTTCATAAAAGAAGATGTTATTTGCGCGAACATTTAAATCGATATATAGGTATGAGCCACTTACCATTGACCTTTGTTGCTCCTGGATATAGTCCTTTTCTACAATTCATGCGTATCGTAGCTACTGGTACACCTAATTTTTGAGATAGCTCTACTGCAGAAACCATACTGGACGGAACATTCCCTGACACTTTCTTTTTCTGTTTTACAGATGCATTCGTAATCTTCTTCACGAGTTCCGAAGCATAATAATTTGCCATTTCCATAGGATTGGTTGTATCGATAATGTCGTATCCGGAAAATATATTGCCAACCAGTTTAGTATGATTTGTTTTGTCTGACTTACACTCACGCTCTGCTTTCTGCTGAAATTTCTGTGCTTCAGTCATAGGCTGATAGCATGACATATCAATCCTACACGGATCAAGTGGATCTGGATAATTACATCCATGTGGGTTATTCCAGCCATATTTACAATGATCGCACTTTTCAAATCTAGGCATCTTTTTCTGCACCCCCGTTGTCTTCCCAACTATAATCGTTAAAAGGATGGTCTAAAAATATAATGTTTTCTGGATGCACCATATGAATCTTCCCGTTCTCTAATTCTACTATTGCTTCACCGTCGCTGATCCATCCATGGAATAACGCGTTCTTATAATTATCGGATTTCTTTATTTTCGCCTTGCAAGGTCTTAATTTATTCTCTGCACTTATTGCCCATCTCATTAGTAACCTCCTTTACAGATATGTCAATATAACGTATATCGCTGTTATAATAATCATGATGAATGCTAGTATGCTCACAATTGCATTAATACATAAGAATATATTTTCGCCTTTTGTAAATTTATTACTAGCGAATCTTAATTTATCTATTGTATTAAGACCATTCACATATATACGCCCCAACACATATAGTACAAAACTAATAACACACAAGATCAATGTAATCTTAACCAACATCTCTATAACCCCCATTCGCCAATCGGTTCACCAACTGTTCCAGCAGACCCATCACTATCTGTCGGTTTGAAATATGCCCCATCTAACTGAGGATACATGAACTCAAACATAAGATAATTTGCTGCATCTACTAAATATTCTGTGTTTTTTGTTTCCTTATACTTCTCGATACACAGCTCATGTGTAGCTAATGCATCAACAAGTTTGTCTTCAAAATTTGTTCGAGCCGGTCCGTACTTATGAAAACTAACCTCAACTCTATTTTTTCTAAGAGCATCGAATCTATCTGAATACTCTTTTTTCATATTTGGTACTGCCATTTAGTTCTCCTCTTTTATTTTTAAATATAACCATTCGTCTCCGGTTTCATATACACCAAGTGCCATGAGATTTGCCTTGTCAACACACCTAACCCTGTCTGATAATGTATGAGATTTATGACACAGGTAATATCCACCACAATAAATCTTCCCACGATCATGCATAACACATTTAAGTAATTCATTGGATACATGCACTGTAGCCCATAAACCGTTTTCTACCTTACTTATCTCGGCATAATCTAATACTGATTCTGGGCCATCGAACTCGTAATTCCAAACCACTGGTATTTTTTCTGGATAGTTTATTTCTGTATCCTTAGTTATTACGAAATCGTTAATGCTAACTCTGTCATACACGGCTACAGGTCCTTCTAAAACCATATCGTCCTCCTTCTGGTAATTATTGCACTCACTATCTCAGCTATCGTAAATAATGTGTGCACAATAAATATAAAAAGAAAAGACCCGATTAAGATTGCTCCCAATCAGATCTTCTCCTCTAACTATTTGTGGTTTTCAATTCGTACCTTACAGATATCGCCAACCATAGTCCCTAACGTTACAATACCGGCTGCAATAACCCAACCAGGCACCTTAATTGTTTTGTCTCCTCTTTTGAATTCCATAATGTTACTCCTTTCTAACTTTAAATAGTTTCATAACAGCATTAGTTTTCTTCGCGAATATAACTGTTTGTACATACACTATAGCAATTATCTTCAGCTATAATGACGTGATCTAACATACGAATTCCGACTAATACCCCTGTTTCTTCCATTCTTTTTGTCGTAGTGATATCATTACTACTAGGTTCGCTATCTCCACTAGGATGGTTGTGAAGTAATATAATATTAACAGCATTAGCCAGTAGTGCCTTCTGATAAACCTCTCTAGGAGATACCACCGATACATCGACACTTCCGTGAGAGATTTCAATTACAGCAGTCAGCCTACAACGTGTATCTAAACATAACATGTAAATATATTCCTCGCTCTCTTCATGAAGTTTTAGGTAACCCTTAGCGAAGCTTACCACATCAGAAGCGTAACGAAATTTGTTTTTCATCTCTGGATAATTTGTACTTGATTCTTTAATTAGTACTGCCTTATTATCCTTTAATTTAGTTTTGTACTTATTGACTCTCACGTTCACACCACCCTTTCGTGTATCATTAACCTTTCAATTAAATACCGCTTTTTTCATTTTGTTTCACCACTTTCTGCTGAGGTTTCTGTGTCTTAATCTCCGCTCTTTCCCCTGTATTAGCCCACTCACATGTCAACTTACCGTTAAGTCTTCCTGCGTATGTACATTTATACTTAAGTCCTGTACGCTCGTCTACGTAAATATCACCTACAGCCCCCTCAATATGTCCTCCTGGTACACCATGTCCTTTAATTTCTGCCATTATGTTAATCTCCTTTAATGTAATTATTTTTTTTGATAGCCTCATCCCGTATATCTCTATTGCTACCTCTCATGTCAGTCCCCCACTAATATAACTAGACCGATTCCCCGTGCAGGACTAATGAATGTAGTCCCAGTCTTCTGTTAAAATATCGTTAATACTTGGTACCCACATAGCATGACTACCATTTACCATCTTGATCTGAAGATAAGGTTCACATTTGAATAAGTCACCTTCGTTTAACCCCTATGCTTTTGCTGTCTGCATATTGCACGGAATACCGTCCGGATATCCTTTCTGATATACAACAAACATGTTTTTACCATTCCATCCATGTCTGAATATCTTTTCACCTGATTTTACTTTTTCTAATGCCTGTCCAAAATTCATATTCTTACTCCTCCGGATATTCTTCTTCAGCATATTCTGCTGCAAATCTATCAATATTCTGAACTACTTTCATTGACTGCAAATAAGCTGTTCTAAACGAATTCCCATTAATCTCCTTATCATATGGCCTGATGTCCAGATTTACTGTTGCGATATCAATGTCGTCCAGCAGTGCTACAGTTTCTTCATTAAGTTTACGATGCGATTTTCCTGACTCAACGTACACCTGTGGTCCATGCTCGTTGAATTTAACCTTGACTGGTAAATAAATAAACGGAGATTCTCCCTCTACTCTCGGTGCTTTAATCTTAACGTTCCAACCAGCACCAAGACGGTTAACATCGCTCATAAGAGCATCCGCCATCTCTTCACCTGTTACTTCTCTTACTTCAGTACCATCATCGATTGTGCCACCTGTAATAAGTAATGCGAAGTTACGGTCTCCTTCTTTGTTGAACTTACGGTCTTCTCCTCTGAAGTTCTTGAATACGATTCTTGCGTCGTTGATCTGTAATACGTTTTTTGGTGCAAATACTAATTCCATAAATTTAAATCTCCTATTTCTTCTTTTTTATTTGTTTTTTTTTTGGTTTATAAGCTTTGTAAATATAAATCAATGATGACCATAAGCATCACTCCTTTCGCTGTAATCAAAGTAAAATAAAAGAGCCTAAGTCATTTCGACCTAAACCCTTTCTCTCATAGATATAAGGTTGTTTACTTTTAATTGCGTTTAAACCATCTAAAACCTGGGTTCACACAGCGAACGCCCATCTGCACTCCTCCTATAGATGTGAGCAGTATCCCCAACAATAATTTTTTATTGTCATCAGATAACTTCCCACGATAAATCCCAACAGAGTCGTGTATCATGACCATTCCTGTCCCTCCGATTATAGCGTCTAAAATTTGCATTTTCGTCATATCTTTATCCTCCTTAATCTTTCTATAACAGTCCAAGAAATATTCGCGAATTAACCTTTATGTGCTACAAAGCAAGCAATACGATAAATTCTCTCCTGCTCTGATTTTGGTAAATCGTGAAATAAGGTGAATCCGGTAGCACCGTTATAATCGTCACGAAACTGAGCATAATATTGACTGTGCTTCCATAATTCTGGATAATTGTTCTTATACTGTACAAGCTCTTTAGATTTCTTATCATAAAGCCTGTCACTTATAACATTGCTATCCAACTCATAGTAAATATAGGAATGTACTAATATAAACCTTTGAAGAAAGTCTATGTATTCCTGTGTTGTTAAATTATCTGGTTTCATGTACATACCTCTATCAATTAATAAAACGGTAATTCATCTACGTCTTCGTCAAATGGCACTTCTTCTGGAGACCCTTCTGGAATATTCATGAAAGCCGGCTCTTTTCTCTGTGGAACATACGGGTCGTCTGATACAAACCACTCGAAGTCAACATACTTATTAATTGTATCAACAGCATCGTCTACTAACTTAGTAAAATATGATACGTCGATAGATTCTTCGTTAACACCTCTGATAGTTTCAGATTCAAGCCAACGATACCCTGTTGTTCCAGACGCAGCCGCTCGTTTACCCTCATCGACACGATACATTTCACCACCGCCGTGCCCTGGTTTAATTGGGCAGAAATGACCGACACGTCCTATAAACTGATAACTATGACCTTCTTCAATCTTTTTGTTCAATTCCGAAGCCATCGATTCGTACATTACATCGGATATTTTACCCTGTTTGTATTTTGACTTTAGCTTATCAAGATCATGCTCGTATCCTTTCACATCTGGTAACGATTCATTCATATCTAAATATAACGCACCTTTTGACGCTGAGAATGTATCACACAAATCATCGAATACAATCGGCTCATGGCTGAATAATGTCTTAAATACGTATGGTACTGCAAATTGGTCACCGGTAGCCGTCCACTCTCCGTCTGTTGTTTTAGCAATATAAACAGCTTTATTAACTAAACAGAACTTCTCAAACTCCGCCTCAGTCTCAAATGAATATCCGTACTCTTTACCGAAGTCAAGAACAAACTGCTGGATTTCAGGTGTAGCATCTGGTATCTTTATTGAGTCTGTTTTAATATGAGCAACTGTGAATCCGCGTTTCTGTACCTCGCGCTTAAGCAATGTCATAAATAACGCACCACGTTTAGCTACAATATTATCGATATTACGATCATCTCTAAACGCACACTTATATGACGCTTTAGTCTGTCCATAGACTAAATTAACTACTGTCTTCAAAGCATTAGCAAGCATCTTCGTTGTAAGTTCACCATCAATAACCTTCTGAATATAAGGTTTGAGTTTACCGTCGAATAATCCGTCAATAACGTTCCAATCTTTATGCTTAATAGATACACGTCCGTCAACGATATTTTTAAATGCTTTCGTATATTCCGGTCCGAACAGAACCTCGGCAATAATACTCGACGGATGCTGTCCAGTGACATCGCCGTCCCATACGGCTCCGTAGAATCCAGGTTCAGAATATACACGTCCACCTTCACCAATCTCTTCGTCCAGATATGTAGATTTCCCATTCTTATACTCGTATCCAGGGAAGAACGGCAATATACTCCATCCATCTGGTAATACTTCGTATGGAACATAATCACGATACTGTGGCATACCATCTGCATCGAATACACGAAAACGATAATCGTGACCGAACTTCTCAAGATACTCTTCGTACTGATCACTACCAACCGGAAGTGCAAGATTACGATAATTGAATTGTATCTGTGGGTTACGATCGTTACCAAATATAATTCTCTGAGACAAACTGTTAGTTGAATCGTTAACTGTCATACCAGTAATATCGGCGAGGATTTCTCTAGCAATCCAATCACCCTTTAAATAACAGAACGACGCTTCCGTTGCAACGACATCGTTTACACAATAATCAGCTACTAACCCCCATTTTTCTTTTGGTACAGGCTCATCCCACGGCAGACCCAACTCCTGATGATGTGTTCCAGCTTTAATGACTGCAATTTCATCATCTGAGAAACCATCGTCCCTAAGATCCTCTTCTGATTGCTGACTCATTTCAATTTCAAGTTTCTTAAGACTTTTCTTATTACCTGCTGATGCGAAATCATAAATATCGGTGAACGATAGATTATAAGCTTCACCAAATTTAGCCTTTCGACTGATCTGCTTGTCTTTATTAACAAGTCTTTGTGATAAGTCATATAACTGAGGAACCGTATAGCCCATAAGACATGCATAAATCATATGATTATCGTATTGTCTATTGTTGAACCCAACAAGTTTGAACTTAATAAGTTCTTCAATATCTGATGGCCTAGGATTAATCAATCTTACGACTGGTTTGCCTAATCCCTGAATCTTATAGCACACAAGAAATAGATTCGGAAATACCTCAATGTCGTAAAATACCAAATCTTCGTTGTTGCTATCATTAGATACTTCACTAGCATTCTCGGATTTAAAATGCATAGCCGCTACTAACTTAAGACATGTATCAGACTGATTACTGCTGTCTAAAGCCAAAGCGTAAATAGCATTTTTCATATCAGATACGTCGTATCCCATACCGCTCTCGTATGCTTCCTCTAGTGTCTTATAAATCATGTCAATACTTGGTTTCGTATTACACATAATCTCTTTATTAATATGTCGTTTAAGAATAGCCCTCAGATGCTGCTCATTCTTAATACAGTCAAAGTTTCTCACTTTTTTTACTCCTTTCAATGGCAACCCACTACTAATAGTTGCTACTGGAAGGTCATTACATTTCGATAGCCTCCTTCTTAACGAACTATTACCAGTGAACACCTTTACTTCAACGTCATCTGTATAGATTCTGCTGAGTTTGGTTACATCATCTCCTGCATAAATATAATGAAGATGAATACCATTACCACCCTTACTTATTTCAGCATATGTTGGAGGCCATTTTGACGCTTCTTGTAGATTCTTTTCAAAACACTTATTACCATTCTCATCTTTAATATCGAAGTCGATTACAATATGATTCTCCGGAACACGTACATAATGGACTTTAGATGTATCAAGATCTGATAGCTTAGTAGTTACATTCTCCCATTTCTGTAACGGTTTTTCAGAGTCTTCCGTAGTTGCATACTGAGCTGTACAATCAGAACACATAGAATCAAAAAGAGAAGCCTGCTCTTTGAAATCAATCAAATAAACCTGCTCCCCTTCTTTTTCCTTAGGTCTTCTACCCATATCAGCATCAAATATGCTCGTTCGGAATCCACTATAATAATTAATCAACTTTGTACCATCTTCCTGATCAATACGATCTTCGTAATCCCAGAAATAGTTCTTTAATTCTTCTTTAAATATACGCTTAGAAAATGGCGTGAATACCTTAGCCTCCTCTACATACTGCTTATACATTTCCCATGCTGCTTTTAACGTAGTTCCATCCTGCTTCTTAAACACGCTATATGAGTCGCACACAAAGTTATAGAAATCGTTAGACGCTGACAACATATTCTTAGGAATATAATCGTCGTAATATTCTGTATCATCTTTGTAGACCTGTAAACAATGATATGCGATTGCTCCAAGTTCAAACGGTATCTGCTTAATAAGTCTACGATACTCCCTAACGCCAAGTTTTCGTCCGGATGGGGTTACATCAATCAAACGTCTTAATAAACCTGATTTACCATCTGTGATTTTGACTGGTCTATTCGTACCAACAAATAAGAAACATTTAAAATGTGTCTCATAAATACCTTTAAACTTTTCGTTAATGGGCATTGTTTCGTGAGATACAAGCGAGTTCAGTCTAGTATTATCTTCGATACGTGATAAATCACCATCATGCTGAATCGCAACCAACGGTGATGATTTAAAAGGTTCCAAAGCAAATGCATTATTAGCCTGTCCTAAAGCCTTAGCATCAAACGAACAGTAATATCCATCGAATAATTGTTGTATCACATTTAATATAGTAGATTTACCGGTTCCGGCAGCACCGTATAGAACCATGAACTTCTGAATATAACGTGAGTCACCAGATACGATTGCTCCGATGACCCATTCTATTTTATGACGCTCTTCTTCATCATAAAGCGTACTGATGACTTTATGCCAAGCGTCAATACTGCCCTCAACTAACGGATAGTCAAGCTTCTTACTTGCATAAGATTCTCTTGTCAGTTCACTATTCGCAAATATGAGCTCTTCGTCAAGTTCATGATAGTTATCACGCATCTGCTTTTGACAGTACTTATGAAACTTATCGATCATTCCACTGTCAGCATCCCACATGTGCTTAATAACTGGTTTACCTAAAATATGATCATTGTGATCTTCAACCCATCGTTCCATTTCCTGATCGACAAGTCTTGTTACATCATCCTCGTCTGTAGACCATAACTTTTGTTCATCATCCCATATGGCATAGAAATCTCTACCTCTAATCATGAGATCTTTGGATTTCTTCATAATGAATTTAGGGAAGACTTCGGTGCACATTTCTTTTTCCTTCACTTTAGTAGCAATAGTCATAAAGTCTAGCATTTTAAGCCCTCCCTTCTTGATTTATAGTTTCATCTAGCATTATTAAATTTTCCTTTACATTATACGATTCAGATACCATAGCATCTGAGTCCACGTACTTACATCTCGTAAATCCTCCTCTGCATGCGGGACAACAAATAATCCACCATGACCATCATGTGTATAACGTCTATCTAAGAAACGTTCTACAATACGGTCTGCTTCTTCTTCGTCGAAGTTATTATCAGTCATCCCACCGAGTCCTAAGTTTGTTATCATACGCCAGAACCATTGAACTGTACGATCGCCTACAGCTGGGTCTGACATAATATCCTCGCAACGATACGCTAAACCTAATATCATTTCGAGAACACTACACGGACCATCAAGTTCGTCACCTATATCAATATGATTCTCATAAGCGAAAGTCCATCGTAAACCTTCTTCGCCGTCTTCTGTACGGTTTTCATCATCAGGTAGTTCCCAACGATACTCAACAGAATGTAGAAAATGCAATAACTTACGATATGAATTTTCCTCCGCAAATCTGTTATAACAAACCATGCTGTACATCCAATCGAAATATTCTTCTCTTAAATTACTCATCCTGCTCCTCTAAATAGTCGGAGAAACCGCGATACTCTTTAAGAATTTCATAATCGATCTTCTGTACGTCATTTCTTACATATACAGCATCTGGATCGTTCTCGTCGTCTCCGAAGTGTGCCATGAAGTCATCTCCGATGCAATCCTCTACGTTGCCGATAATCTTCTTGTTGTCATTAGTTACTGTTCCATCTGTCCAGTACCACAATGTGATAGTGATATTATCTGTAGCACCAAATTCGTGCCCCGGAATAATATGGATGTTCTCATTTTCATCTTCATCTGTATCTTCTCCAGTATTGTCAGTCACTTCTGTTTTCTTTACACGCTCTTCCGACTCTGTAGCATAATCATTTTTCTTGATTACTTCATTAACAGCTTTAAGATCTTCATCCAGTTTAGAAGCTTCGTCCATTTCTTTTTTTTTAGCGTAGACTTCCTTCACTGACTCAATCTCCTGCTTAGAGACCTCCTCATAGTGTTTCTTTACAATAAATATAGATGTTACTGCGCCTACACTCGCACCGATCACAAAAGTTAATATGCTATTAATCATCGATTTGTTCATTATTCATTCTCCTCTTCTATTTCATCGACTCTGATAGTCATTACAGTTATCGCCAACCCACCGAAAAATACGGACATAGAAATAAGTATTCCACCAGCGATATGACGATTCTTTTTATTCTTTAATATACGACCTAAGACCGCAAAGTTTTTCTCCAATCTTTCCATACATACGCCACCCTTTCCGTATGAGTCTAAGATTCAAGCACAACAATACCTCCTACAAAACATACTCCTGCTAAAGTAACAAATAACACTGATAATCCTCGCATCATATGTCACTCCTCCTTTTCTGGCATAGCATTCTTGAAAATATAAGTTATTTCACCAAGTGTAATGCCTTTGATCTGTCCTAATCGAAACCAAGTGTCCACTGTAGCAATACCAACTCCAAGTCTTTCTGCAGTTTGATCCATTGTTTCAAATAAGGTATATAATTCTGTTATCGACTTATCCTCAAAATTATTTTCAAGAATAAGTATAATAAGCTCTCGTCCGGTCATGTCTGTCACTCCTTTCTAAAAAACCTCAGCCGATGCTGTCAACACCGAACTGAGGGAAATCAAACATGTCACGATATGCATTTCCTGAATAATATGTATCCAAACCTACCATTCACATAGCGTTAAGAACGTTACCATCTACATTGAAATCAAGTAAAATACTTCTTTCAATACCGTTTACAAATCTACGGTTAGCTTCATTGTGAATATTGTAAATACCGAAATCGATTTTACTTATAACGTTCTTATCGTAAACCCAACCAATGGTCTGACCGTATGACGTTTTGTCAATACCAAGCATCTCGTACACGTCGTTTAAGAAGAGGTAGCCCTGTTCCTCAAGACGATCGTTAGCGAATCTCTGCTGCTGTTTCAAGAACATAAGATTGAATTCCGGATTTTTTGTCCATCCACGACAAGTCTCGTCAAAGAACTTAGCGTAATCACTATAGCTATCAACATCGCATACATCCACGTTCTTTTTAACTTTCTTTTCTTTACCTGTCTTTTCATCAACGACGGTTTCTTCTACTTCCTGCTTATGAATATTGTATCTAAGCTCACGGTCAAGCTCGTGACCGAAACGTTCGACAACTCTTCCACGATAATCATTGAAATTCTTATTCACCACTTCATAAGCTGCAGCAATTGCTATGTTACGTTTCTTGAGAATATTGTGTCCGGCAAGAATAGCTGTGATTGACAATGTTCCAAGTGCTATGGCTGGAGCATACAGTTTAAGAAGGGCAAGTCCTTTCTGTGTATACATGATAGTCAAATCTTTTTGATAATCTTTCTCTGTATACTTCTCGGAATACCCGTTTTCTTCAACATATTTTTTCGTCTTTGCAATATGTTCTGTGTTCTCTACTAACACCTCATCAATTTTAGTTGTAGCTTTACATGCCATAACTGTAGTAGCAATTGTTCCGCCAACTCCTGCTACTACAAGAATCTCTGGAGCATGTTTTTTCATTTTGAAGGCAAGACCGTTAAGAGATCTGCTCAAATTTGCTGGTAATTTAATGTTTTTCATATTTTTGCATCCTTTCTCAAATAAATTCTTTTACTTTATGTCCAGCTGCTTTTACGAACTGCACGACTGGAACTTCCAATTCTTCTAAATCAGATAACATTACGTATCCCCATTCCCATTCGAAAATATTGCAGTATCCATATAGCAGCCAATCTCCGTCTGCTTTCTCTTCACCCTCAGTAATAATCCATGTTCCAGGACCTTCTAAGTTAAAGAACATAGCTACGATTTCTGCGTTTATACCTTTCCCATCTTGTGAATCTAATGGGAACTTCTCAAAACGGTTTCGCAACTCGTAAGTCATAAGTTTACTCATAATGCTACCTCCATTTTGAATTAATCAATTGGCATAGCTTTCGGTAACCGGATATAGAAACCGTCCCTACCTCTGATTACCTCTGCTGTTCTGAGATTAAACCAACCGTATTTACGAGCTGTAAACGGTGCTTGTAATCCTGCCAGGTCATACATGTCTGCTACTGTTACAAGACCAAATCCACGATCCCCATCTACAAGGTCTCGCATCTGATCAAGTACAAGTTCTGCATCACCACGAGAATCGAACGAAATATCGTCGTAATCGAATCGTCCAGCCATGTTTGCAGTCTTACGTGGTCTGTCGTTTCGATCATCATAATAACTACGATACGGAGTTCTTCCATCGCTGCGACGCTTACCACCTTTTTCACCAAATAAGATCATTTCAACGACATCTACTACTGCTTTCTTAAACGTAGGAATAAGCACGTCCATAAGTACATAATTACCAACATTAGAAGCGTCATCCGAAACGATAAGCCCAGCAAATTTACGAACCTCATTCGGTTTGGTTTTGGCAGTACCAGTAATGATTTTATCTACCTTTTTCTCTTCTTGTTTGCTTTCTGATGTGCTTGTTTTCATTTTATATTCCGCCATTTATCTTCTCCTTAACTAATCATTTTGATTTCTCCTGGTAATGTCACCCTAGATCCAGGAAGTCTATTGGTCTGTTTCTTAAATTGATATGAGAGGTTACTCTTAGCTTTCTTAGCTGTTGGAGCTATAGTTTCTCCACGCCATTTTGAAGCCACCACTATATCGAACAATAATACTGGTCCTTCGTAAAAATACTTGTGCATCAATTCACCTCCCTTCAAAAGAAAAAAGAGAAGCCCGAGTATTTCTACCCAGATCTCCTCCTGTGAACTTAATTATTTAGTTTTCTGATTCTTTATCAATGACTTCCACATCCTCTTCTGGAACGTCAATGACTTCAGATTCTTCCTCCGGAACGTCGATGAAACCGATATGAAAACGTCTTTTCTTTTTCTTCGGCTTCTCTTCTTTGACCGCCTGCTCATCTTTGTGTTTCTTAATCTTGTTGGATACTGCTTTATACGCAGTTACACCACCTAAAACTAAAACCCCACTGATAATGACTCCAAGTCCGAGACCAGATCTCTTTTCATCGTTTTCTACCGTCTCATCGAAAGTTTCCATTGGCATTGTCTCCTCTGTCATTTCCATCTCTTCATTTCTTGTTTCTTCCATTTTAATATCCTCCTTATACTAACTTGTTATCAAGTTCTCATAACACCCTATGTATTTTTCGCGAATTAACAAAGATTATCAAATCCGTATGTTGGTCTAGCCATAAAATCAACAACTATATACGCTTTACCATCGATAACCGTGGCTTCACTTAAGTCAATTTCAATGTCGTCCTTATCAATACGCCAGCCGATATCATCACTTACTCCTGTATGCGGAACACCTATCTCGTCATAGAACTGTGACAAGGATATATACATTTCACTCATCATAGCTTTATTAAGTCTATTAACAGCTGCATCCAGATCATTCTTACTGGACTTAAATGGCTGATTACTCATCGCATCGATAAACCAAGTGTCAGTGTCTCCGTTCACAATAATCTGGGTTTTCTTCTCATCAGATGCGATATCTTTAACTTTATCTTCTGCAATCTTCTGCTTAATTTCTTTTACTTTTTTCTCTGAAACAACTTCTTTTGTCTTGTCTTTCAATTCTGAATAAGCTGTCTCAGAAATCTTGTACGCGGAATATAATGCTGCATGTCTACGTGAATGTACAGAATTAGCACCAATCAAACATGCTGCAGACGCACCGGTAAGAAGCGCTACAGGCAGATACTGTTTCCAAGTAACTTTAACAACCTCTACAGGTTTAAGCTCTTCAACTTTCTTTTCTTTCTTTTCTTCTTCGATTAACTGTAGCGCTTTTGGCGTGACTTTAATTCCGACAACTACTGCTGTACACATACCTGCAATACCAAGACCCGTAAGAATTTCAGCACTACGTTTTTCTACTTTTTTGCATACCATTTTGAAATTACGTTTAATGTTTTCTTTACTCAATTTAAATATCTCCTTTTAATGTTTTGCAAAAGAAAAGAGCCTAAGTCATTTGACCCAAGCTCTCTGCTAATATTATTCTTCTTCTGAAGTTTTTTGTCTTTCTTCAAGAATGTCTGCCGCTCTTTGTGCAACCTCTTCGTTTTGATCCTTGGATAACAGAACGCTTACTACAAAGCTCCCTGCTCCACAAACCGCTGATGCTATTGTCAGCAATACTCTCCTGTCGATTTTCTTTTTCATTTTGTCGCCTCCTTAAATAATATTTCATAACAGTCTTCGTTCCTTTCGCGAATCTGTCGTATAAAAATAGCACATAGTTCCGTCACCTACGTACTAAAATAAAAAGAGAATACTGTGTAGCTAGCTATTAAACTGCCAGTCCTATTTCATACCTCCCACCTGGATAGGTTCTACACACCCATAGCCATTAGTCATTTAATAGTTTATTCTCTCATAATAGCCCTTGTAATTTTCGCGAAAGAACAAGAGCCTAAGTCATTTTGACCTAAGCCCTCGTCTACAGATTTACTGTTCTTTGACCTCTTTTCTTACGAGTTTTTCTTTTAAGTTGTCTTTCTTATAGAACCACAAGTACTCCCCGCCAAGGGTAGCGGCTATCAAGATAAAATAACCCTTCCAATGTTTCTTCATCCACTTCCCATATTCCTTTTGCACTTCATACAGGTCCTTCCAAAATGTTTTAAAAGATTTAATCATATCAATTCCTCCTTAATTAACATTTAATCTGTTTCATAAAGGAGTGTGTATTTTTCGCGTCTATTGGTATTCTTCATTAAGTGCTTCTTCAGTTGGCATGAATGCAGTCTCAATAATATAACATTCAAGTCCGTCATCCATCGTTACTTTTCTATGATTAAAGTCAATCCAAAAAGTTTCATCATAGTACATATTCCAACCTACTTTCTCACCATTAGGTGTCGGATCTAGTCCGAGATACTCGTAGAACTCATTAAGACATACACAACCACCTTCAGTAACAAAAATACGATTCAGATGATACTCTGCCTGCAATACCTGTTCTAACGGAGCGTTAAAATACCGTCTACCGTATGCGTCATAAAATAGTTTAGGTTCGCTATAATCGTCTTCTAAATATTGAGAATACCATCCAAAACCGCTCTGAACATAAGGATATACTTCATGTGCATCTTCAACAGCAAGTGCTTCGACTACTTTCTCATGTGCTTCCATGCCATACAACTCAATAACTTTCTGACGATACTGCCGGTAGCTCTGTTCAATAAATGCGTAGCCGCTTGCTAATGATGCCTGCTGTTTCTGTGATAATATATTAGCCCCAAATATACATGCAATTGTAGCCGCTCCGCATACTACTGACGGCAAATAAGCTGGTGCTGTAGTCTTTATAACTTCCCATTTTGAAAGTTTCGCACATTTCTCTTTTTCAGCTTCGTCCATTAGCTTTAAAGCTTTTGGTGTTTCCCGTACTGCCATTACTGAAGTTGCGATAACACCAACTCCGCCTAAACAGGTAAGAATAATAGAAGCTGTATTCTTGCTAAATTTTGATTTTTTCATGTCATTGTTCTCCTTTCTTTACTCAATTAATTTATCTATTTTGTATAAAACTGCCTCACTAATATCACCTTCGAGACTGATGTTGAAAGCAATACGTTTATCAACAGTTTCGATACCTAGTTCCTTAATACGTATGTTTGGTTTGTGTCCAGTTGATTTATATATAGCATTAGAAATCAGCTTACTGACAATACTCCGCATCACCCTGCTGTGTAACTTGATTCTCATCTCATCCATGTCCTACCTCTACTAAAAAAGAAAAGAGCCCAAGTCGTTTTAGACCTGAACTCTTTCACCTTAATATTAACAGTTGTTACTAATGTCTTCTTCTAACTATTTCGGCTGCTCGTTTGGCTATAGCTTCATTTTGCGCTTTGTTAAGTAGTAGGTTTACTACAAAACTTGCTGTTCCAAATACAGCTGAAAGTCCATTGAGCGCTATAGTTTTGTCGATTTTCATATCATAGTACCTCCTTAAAATATTTCATAACACCCCATGTATTTTTCGCGACTCAGATTATACGTCTATCAAAACTTGTTTCCCATCGTTCTCTAGGAATAGGCTTCATTTTCAATGCCCACATATTCTGCCGTATCGATACTGTAGGGTATAGACCGTTTGCAGATAATCCACCACGCTCGTTAAAGAATTGTTGAAACCTCTCGTGTAAATATAACTCATCTACAAGCCATGAATCTATCTCGCCCCACCAAGTTCTTTTAGTAACAGGATCATAACGCTGTTGGATAACAGCTAACCCGTCATCACCTATTCTATATAAAGTACATTTGCTATAAACCGGGTGATTACATTCGTAAATGATTCCGTACGAGGCACGATATATCCCCGGCTTTTCGTAATGATATCTCATTGCTACTCCCTAAGAAAAAGAAGAGTCCTAGATTTTTCTAAAACCCCTCCATTTTGATTTGTGAACTATTTAATTACTTTTTTCTCTTTGGGAGAATATCAGTAATTGCAGCACGTGTCCACACATTCTTGAAGACTCCTTCTTCCTCATACTTCGCGGCAGCTTTTACACCCCAAACCGGGATCATGATGCCACATGCAACGACCTGAACACCTGTCAAAATATTCTTAATAAGTGCGTCACGTTTATCGTGTTTTAACTGTTCTTCTTTCAAAGCGTGTTCAGCCTCTTTCAAAGCGTTCTCTGCTTCTTTGCTGTCATACTTCTCCCGAATCTCAGCTTCTAAACGATCCATAGCGTTATACTTATCAAGAAGTTTTGCCAAAGCTTCCGTAGCCGTCCCGTGTTTCTCTGATCCTACTTCAAGATGACTAATCTCGTTGATTGTACTTTGGATTTCCTCTTCTAATAATGTTTTCGTACTCATACTGTACTCCTTTCTTGAATCATAATTTACTAGTTCCATAAAAGCAGACGTTATTCTCGCGTAAGGATAATTTCATGCAGCAATTCTAAGTCCTGGTCAGTTGGAATACGTACATTAACAGTTGCAAGATCCGGTTGATCTTCCATGACAACTACTTTGAAATATCCGTGTCCGGTCTTATGTTTTCTGACAGTTAAACCAACGCACATTCCAATTACGATACCAAGTACCATCATCGATATGTAAATCATTTTAATTACACCTCCTTTCGAAAGAAAAATAAAAGAGTACGGAATCGAACCGTCGCGACACCATATAGATACCACTGACCCAGCGTCTATTATTTGTAAACAATTGTTTCTCATAATATACCGTGTAATTTTCGCGAATTGTTTTCTCAAAAATCCAACCGGGGGAAATTTTCATATTCGAAATATAACATTGATTCTGGTCACCCACGTACGAAATTCTAATCTAGGTTAGAAATCATTTTGAAATTAGTAACTGTATATGTTATACTGATAAGACAAAACACAAGGAGGTAACTGTTATGACAAACACAGAAGCTTTAACTTTTATTGAGACATTTGAAGACATCGGTGATATATGGACCGTCGAGCAGGTGATGGACGTGTATGGTGATACTTCGTTAGACGATGCTATTGCAGATCGTAAGGCATCTTTAAGTCATCTTGTAGATATTGCAGAAACGGTATTGAATAGATAAAAAAAGAGCCTGAGAATATCCCAGACTCAATTCTGTTAAACTATTAAGGACGTTACTTTAATGCGTTGATAAGTAACATATCAAAGAATGCTCTATCTTTACACATACTTATTAGTCTCGCTTTGTCCGCTTCGTCCAGATTCATATTCTTAATTTTTTTAATCTGTTCGTTGTCTAGCGTGAATGCGAGTTTCTTAAGATCGTCCTTAGATGCGTTCGTTACAGATTCTAAATACTTACTGTAATCCATTATATTCACTCCTTTCTAGTTTTTTTTCATAATACCCCGTGTAAATATCGCGTTTTAAGGAGGTAACTGTTATGACTTTTGATTTCTGTACAACAGATGAAGAAATTATCGATTCTTTCCGCAACAACATACCAGTGTGCGAATGCGGCTCTCAGATGATCGAAGATGACCCGCGAGATACCTACATCTGTCCTAGCTGCGGGTATGAAGTACGCCGAGACGATTATGACCGTACTCACCCCTATATCGACATAATCAAAGACGATTGTGCTACTTGGTTTGATTTCCACGATGAAGAATATGGTGAGATTTACAGCGCATATGATTCCGAAGTTCCGCCGGGGCGTTGTACTTATTGCGGTGACTGTAATAACCCAGATTACCCTATCTGTTTGTCGACCTGTGAGGTGATAGCTAGCCTCTAGCTTTATTCAGCAGCCAAAAGAAGCATCTATACCGATCGTAATATATATCCTTACAGCATGGTATGTCGTAGTTAACCCTCAATAAATCATACGACATGTTTTCTGTAACACCTATTACAATGTATTTCGACAAAGTGTGGTCAGCTTCTTTGGCTGTTTTTTCTATCATGTTCATTCGATCTGCGTAAAAACTCCTAGCAATAGCTATCCTCTCAGTAGGACTTGATGCGTTGTATTTATTGCTACTAAATACGAAGTCGGATGTTCCACTACATAACCCACCTAACGAGTTATACGCTTGTCTCCATATTGGATACTGCAAGCAAAAATGTTTAAGCTCGTAGTATCTGTGTTTCTCAATCCAATATGGATTTTTCTTTGATAATTCTGGTCTTATTGTCGTTCCCATTTTGAATTTCATCTCCTTTCACTGAAGATGATAACTTTTATACTGTATTTTGTTAAAGCAAAGTAGGTGGGAAACGTAGGCGATGCCATCTACTCATAGTAGTCTCACTTGGATAGTCTTCAAATCCGAGTGTTTCGGGCGTGATCCATCCATTTGCTACACCAATTATGATTTCTCTTTCGTAATGCAAGTACGGCAAAAACTCTTTCGTTAATTCTCTATGTATCTTGTGACATTGTGTACATCGCATACGTCTTATCTTGATTATACGCTTATTACCTTCTTTTCCTTTCACTATTCTATGTACATGATCGTAGTATTTTAATTCTCCCGAACATACCGGGCATGATATTTCGCCTTTGTATATCATTATTTCCACTCCTTTCCAGTATATCCATATAATGGTATTTGAAAGTGTTTTTATGATTCAATAGTGAAATACTGGTAAAGCTGGAAATAAGTGGAAATTTAAAAAGAGTACTCAACATATAGTTAAATACTCAATTAATATACAATATCATGTGGGGCGTATGGTTTCCTATTATTGAATGTTACACATGCATCGTTTGCGCTTGCGACAGAAATGCATTTTAGCAGCGTACCTACCGTCTGCATCTCTCCAGGTTCCAGGAATACTTGAGATCCTCCCATAGAAGCTGCATACTCGGAAGTTGACACTTCATCATCAAGTGATATGGTTCCGTTTTCTAATGCATCAAAGATTAACAACATTGTCATGATCTTTGTAACACTTGCCGGTGGCCGCGCAGTATCTGCATCTTTTTCAAATAAAACCGTTCCCGTAGACATTTCCATAAGAATACCAGACGGCGCACTTATTTCTACCTCTTCCGCGTGGACTACACTTGTCGGAAATGTAATCCTATACAGCAGAAAAACAGTCAGCAGAATCACTGTAAAACCTTTCTTCATCTGCAATTCCCCCATGGACTATTCTTTTACCAGTATAGTAGCGATGGAGGGGAAATATGTCTGGAGAGAATTGACTTTTCAATTTTACAGGCGTATATTAGAAGTACTGTCCATTTTCTGTGATTTCAGAAAAATGGAATCTAATATTAGGAGGTCAAAATGAGCTCACGCACTTATTACGATATCTTAGGTGTATCCAGAGATGCGACTCTGGAAGAAATTACTTCAGCGAAAAATGCATTGGCTAAGGTCTACCATCCGGATGCCAATATGCATAAAGATATAGATACAACTGCTTTTATGCAGGAGATTCTGGAAGCCTACCGGGTTCTTTCCAATCCGGCGAAAAGAAAAGCTTATAATCTGGAAATTTTTGGAGTTACAGACCGTGTTTTTAAGACATTTAAACTTACGCCGGAAGATGAGAAAGAATCCGTTTCTTTCGTGACTTACTGGAATGCAGCAGTGCAGCTCCAGGATATCATTGATCAAAGTGTTCGTGTAATGGAGCGTGCTTCCAGGACAAAGACACTCTCTCAAAAATTAATGAAAAAGCTTGGGAAAAATGATCCGGATGAGATGCACCGTGAACGCCAGCTCAGTCGCCTATCCATGCAGGCAATGCGTCAGATTACCACATTGAAAATGGCAGGAATTCCAAGCGAATACTGGAATATAGATGCCATGAACTGGGTACTGGTCCGTTGGGGACAAAGACAGGATACAGATTTCCGAAGTTTGTTCAAACGATATGATATCTACGTGGAGAAACACTATTCCGTTTCTGAGAAGAAAAAACTGCATGCATATAAACGTCAGTTTCATCACAATTTGAAAAAGCTTCTTTCCTATGCATTGGAGGCATAACAGACAGGGAGAAATATTTCCGGTATATTTATTAGAAGAATGAGGTACATCATGAAAATAAGAGTAGCATTTGTATGTTGGGGGAATATTTGCAGATCAACTTTAAGCGAAAGCGTGTTTACCTATAAGGTAAAAGAAAAAGGGTTGAGTGATCAGTTTGTAATAGACAGTTTTGCGACAAGCACAGAAGAAATCGGAAATCCACCGCATAGAGGTACAGTAAACAAACTAAAAGAAGTTGGAATTCCTTTAGTACCACATCGTGCAAAACAGATTTCATTTTCCGATTATGATAATTTCGATTATATCATAGGTATGGATTCAATCAATATAAAATATCTTAACCGCATGCTTAAAGGTGATCCGGATGGTAAGGTTTCTAAACTTTTAGATTACACATCACGAAAAGGTGCTGATATTGCAGATCCCTGGTATACTGGGAATTTTGATGCAACTTACAGAGATGTAAATGAAGGATGCGATGGCTTATTGGAGTATATATTAGAGCAAAAATAATCGAGGGGGCAGATTTTGCTCCCTCTTATCTATTTCACTTTTATTTAATATCTAATCCAAATCTGTAAATCTCACTGATCCTGGCCTGTGCCTGTTCAGATTCTTTTTTCTTGATCAGCTCGTTACGGTCGCTTAAAATAGCAAGCATTTCATCCACAACTTCTACATCCGGCAAATCAGAATAATGGGATAAATATCCGATCATCCTTGTTGCTGTATAATCGGTATTCAGATTTCTGGTCACAAGATCACATAAATTCTCCGGGTAACCTCGTTCCATCATCAGATTGTAGAGTTGCATGCTGATTTCTGTTCTTGGTTTCATGGGTGTTCTCCTTTTTTTGTTGTAACCATTCTATCATGTTACGTCCAAAAAATCATCTATATTTACATGTAATATCTGCATAAAATCCCGTAGGTTATTTTCGGGTTATTTTCTAACTGCCTATGCCTTCCAGATCTTGGCTTAACAGTTATTGAGCATCCCTTAATTGCTCTACAACGCTGCATTTTGCTGCATTGTCATACATCATGCAGGGGATCAGCAACCCCAGCAGAAGAAATACCGGAATTGTCAGCAGGACAGGCAGAACGGTGAACTGATACTCAAAGAACCAGAACATACTGCCCAGCATTTTCCCTGCAAGAGGTCCCACCGCCAGCGACAGAATAAAGGCCGCCGCTACGGAAGACATAGCGTAAAACAATCCTTCGTAGATCAGCATGGTTTTAAGCTGCCGGTTCGTCATTCCTACAGCCTGAAGTACAGCAAATTCACGGCGGCGGGAAAGAATACCGGTCATCATGGCGTTGAAGAAATTTAAGAGTCCCACCAGCCCAATGA